>ENA-UONW01000200-UONW01000200.1-human-gut-metagenome-genome-assembly--contig:-CS52-NODE-200-length-96444-cov-31.035958_pt1 | contig 96444 bp, 77 predicted proteins | sample MGYA00242463_ERZ724010 | MGnify/ENA metagenome assembly ERZ724010 | reverse complement strand
ACGACCCCGAGATTACAAATCACGTGCTCTGGCCAACTGAGCTAAAGAGGCAAATTAACTTTACAGCCGCACAATCTCCGCGACTTAGCGGCTGCAAAGTTAGATATAATTTTCTAATCACAAAATATTTCTCGCGATTTTTTTATTTACCCTGCTGTTTTTCTTTCGATTTCAGCAGCTGTTTAGATAGTGCATCCATGCACACATCTATTGATTCTTCAAATGTATCACTTACCTTTTCAGCGTAAAACTCTGTATTCAGCGCCAAGACGCGTACACCAGCTTCCTTATTCATTGCTGTTTCAGGTTTTACTACTTTTAAAGACACCTCTACTTTCTTTATATTATCGCAAAACTTCTCGAGCTTCTCTGCTTTTTTCTGAATAAAAGCTTCCAATTTTTCAGATGCGTCGAAATGAATTGATTGAATTCTTACTTCCATAAATACCTCCTTTTTCTTTACGCTCTAGGATGAGCTTGTTCATAAACTTTTTTCAACTCTTCAAAAGTCGTATGAGTATAAACCTCCGTTGTTGTCAGGCTCTCATGCCCCAGCAACTCTTTCACCGCCTCCAGTTCTGCATGGTTATTCAGCATCGAGGTTGCAAAAGTATGTCGCAAGACATGCGGACTTCTTTTTTTCAACGAAACGACCTTCGAAAGATTACGTTTCACTAAGAGATATACCAGATAGGGATACAACGCTTTTCCGTTCTTCCGCACGAAAAATGCCTCCCCACCATCTGGCAAAAAATCTTTTTTAGCAGAAAGATAAGCTTCTATATCCTCCTTCAGCTCATCACCGAAAGGAATCAAACGTTGCTTATTTCTTTTTCCCGTTACCTTTATCTGCTTAGCATACAAATCAACATCCGCATCCGTTAAGTTTATTAGTTCCGAACGTCGAATACCCGTTTCATAAAACATTTCCAATATCAAGCGATCGCGAACACCTTCAAACCCAGCATCAAACGCCGTATCATCCAGCAAACGAGCCATATCAGCATCTTTTACAAAAACAGGCAAAGGCTTCTTTTTCTTCGGACCCGTCACTTTCATCAACGGATCAACCGAAACAACGCCTTGACGCAGCAAATAACGATAAAAAGAACGAAGTGAACTTAATTTCCGATTTACAGTAGTTGCCGTACAGCCACCCTCCATCAATGAGAGAACCCACCCACGAACGATATCCGCATCAACTGCCGCGAAATCCAGATTTTCATCCACCGTCTTAAAATACTCTTCAAATTTCGAGAGATCCGTACCATAACTAACAATTGTATCGTCAGAATAGTTTTTCTCAAAACGAAGATATTTCAAAAAAGATTCTTTCAGCATAAAAAAAGCATCGCCTTAATTATTCAGCAACGAATTTATGAAAAAGAATTCAATAATTCAAAGTTTTTGCAGAATTATTATTCTTCTACCTGGTGCATTTTCTGAACGTAAATAGCACGTTCCATTTTCAGTCTTTTCAAAACAGACGGTTTGTCATACTGCTGTCTGCTTCTCAGTTCTTTTACAACACCTGTTTTTTCAAATTTTCTTTTGAATTTTTTCAGCGCTTTTTCAATGTTTTCGCCTTCTTTTACTGGTACTACAATCATGTTTTTAAAATTAAAGTATGTTGTTATTAAATTATTCGATAGTCGAATTGCGGCGCAAAATTACACATACTTTCTTTATTTACAAAACTTTCCAATAGATTTTATCGAAAATACCTTAGAAATCGTACCTTTGCTTTTTATAGTAAGTCTTTGACAAAACGTATTTTTATATGAAAGAAGAGATAAGAAAAAGAATCGCTTTACTGCGCACGTTCATGGTGCGACAAGGAATATCGGCTTTTATTGTGCCGAGCACAGATCCGCACTCCGGAGAATATGTACCGGCTCACTGGGAATCACGTAAATGGATATCCGGATTTACAGGTTCGGCCGGAACAGTTGTCATCACGACTCAAGAGGGAGGGCTCTGGACAGACTCAAGATATTTTTTGCAAGCAACCGATCAGTTAGAAGAAACAGGCATCAAACTCTTCAAAGACAGGCTGCCCGAAACACCATCTATTGCAGAATGGTTAGGAAATGTCTTGCATAAAGGAGAAAAGGTGGGCATAGATGGTTGGGTTAATGCGACAGACGAGACCGAAAGTCTCCGTGCATCACTCGTTTCTCAAGGCCTGGAACTTGTTTCCGTAGAGGATCCGTTCGAAACGTTATGGGAAAACCGTCCCTCCCTGCCGCTCAACGTACCGTTTATCCTGCCAGAAACATATGCCGGAGTGTCATGTTCCGACAAGCTGACTCAAATCAGAGAAAACATCTTGCACAATCAAGCTGACGGCATCTTGATTTCCGCCCTCGATGAAATAGCCTGGACTTTAAACATGCGAGGCAACGACGTGCATTGCAATCCGGTCTTCATCAGCTACCTGCTTATCACTCGGTCTGACGCAACCTTATATATCCTGCCCGAGAAGCTCACCCCTGAAATCAGCTGTTATCTCCAACAAAACGGAGTGCGTACCAAGAACTACACAGAAATAGAGAATGATCTGCTACATTATTCAGGGAAATGCATACAACTCTCACCGGAAACGAACTATACGCTTTATTGCGCAGCAGCTTCTTCTGCACATGTCGATATTCTCCCCTCCCCCGTCCGCTTATTGAAAGCAATCAAAAATCCAACAGAAATAGCGGGATTTCATCAAGCCATGAAACGAGATGGCGTAGCAATGGTGCGCTTCCTGAAATGGCTGAAAGCGGCTGTCAAAGAAGGTAAGGAAACCGAACTTTCCGTCGACCGTAAATTATATGAGTTGCGAGCTGAGCAGGAGCATTTTCAGGGCATCAGTTTCGATACGATTGCCGGCTATCAGGCACATGGAGCTATCGTACATTATGAAGCAACACCTGAAACAGATGTAACATTGCAACCCGAAGGATTCCTTCTGCTCGACAGTGGAGCACAATATCTGGACGGAACAACTGACATCACAAGAACCATCGCCTTAGGTAAAGTTTCCGAAGAACAAAAAACCGACTACACACTGGTTCTGAAAGGATTTATTGCCTTGTCAAGAGCCGAGTTTCCTCAAGGCACCTGCGGTACACAACTCGACGTGCTGGCACGACAGTTCATGTGGAAAGCAGGTATCAATTACGGACACGGTACCGGGCATGGTGTAGGACATTTCCTGAATGTTCACGAAGGGCCTCATCAGATTCGAATGAACCATGTACCGACTCCTTTGTGCCCCGGCATGACCATTACCAACGAACCGGGAATCTACAAATCCGGACGTTACGGCATCCGGACAGAAAACACAATGCTTGTAGTACCGTCCCGTGAAACAGAGTTCGGCGCCTTTTATAAATTTGAGCCTCTCACCCTCTGCCCGATAGACAAAGAAGCCATTCGTACAGACATGCTGACACAAGAAGAAACGGCATGGCTCGACGACTATCACCGACATGTTTTTGAAGTACTGTCTCCTATGTTGACGGCTCCCGAGCAGGAATGGTTGAAAGATGCAACATCCAGCTTACGTAAATAATATAAAACAGCAAGATAATATGGCACTAATTAAATCAGTCAGAGGATTCACTCCTCAAATTGGCGAGAACTGTTATCTCGCCGACAATGCAACGATTATAGGCGATGTCGTCATGGGACGGGATTGCAGCGTATGGTTCAATGCCGTATTACGCGGAGACGTGAACTCAATTCGTATCGGCGACCGCGTAAATATTCAGGACGGAACAGTCCTGCATACACTTTACGAGAAGTCGACCGTAGAAATCGGCAATGACGTTTCCATCGGACACAACGTCACTCTGCACGGAGCCTGCGTACACGACAATGCACTGATCGGGATGGGGTCTACCCTGCTCGACCATGCAGTTGTGGGTGAAGGAGCTATTGTAGCCGCCGGAGCACTGGTCTTAGCCAATACAGTCATCGAACCTCATACTCTTTGGGGCGGTGTTCCAGCCAAATTTATAAAGAAAGTAGATCCGCAGCAAAGCAAAGAGCTGAACCAGAAGATAGCAAACGGCTATCTGATGTACGCATCCTGGTTTAAGGAAAATGAAGAACATACAGACAAGTTATAAAAAAACAAACGGAGGGTAATTAACATAAAAGTTATTTTACCCTCCGTTTGTTTTTACTTTACTGTTTCATATTTCATAAATCCCCCGTGAGCATTAAATAGCCACCGGGTACCGTCTATCAGCAACACATGATAACTTCCATCCTTCCTGTCCACATCCGTTATACCAACATCGGCCGCCGTATTCTTCCAATACGAGATAATGCCGGAAGGCAGCAATGGAAACATTGAATCCGGCCATATCTGTCCACCTCCGTTTATACGCAACCACTTATAATTACCATTAAACAAGAAACTGAATCCATTGGGTAAAGTAACAGAAACAAGCGGATGATTATAGTCATGATTCCACGATATGGTCAACTGATGTACTTCAGTAAAATAGTTTTCCAGAAAATCCTGAACCTTATCTATCTTTATGACAAAAGTTTTCTTCCCCTCATATGTGCAAAGTGCCTTATCGGGCTGCACCTGCAAGGTATAATAATCTTTTTTATCACGGACGACAGAAGTAATCCGTGCGCCCGGTTCATATTTTCCGACTTCCTCCATTACCCTCTGAGGCAGCAGACTAAAGACCGTCTGCGGCAATGCAGGGAAAAGCATTTCATCACCTCTGCCAGCGGCAACCCGCTCAAACTCTCCGCTCACCGAAGTCCACTCCCCCTCTTTATTAAAGAGAAACAGATAAGTATCGTCGACCCATACCCGGTAAGCCGGCATAGAAGCATCCAAGACTTCCGAGCCCAGAATTATCCGAGTAACTGTACCATCCGGAAATGCTTGCTGAATACAATCTTTCACTTTCTCAGGTAAATACTCTTCCCCGGTTTCAACACTATACTCATAGCCCAGACAACGATTTCCTTCATGCTGGAAGACCATTCTTCTGCCGTCACTCAGTTCAGCACTGACGCCTTCCTTTACTGCATAAACAGCAGAAACTGAAATTTCACCAAACTTTGCCTCCATAAAGTCGTACATCTCCCCCAAAAACTTACGAGCGAAAATCTGCATTCCCGCATCAGGGAAACTTACTTTTGTCCAGACACCATCCTTGGTAAAATTTACTTCTACATTATTCGACAGGACGACACGATATCCTGCATCCCCCTCGCTTACCCGTGAAATCCGTTCAATCATAGCTCCGGAAAAACGTCCCGATACAAACAACGATATATCGGAAGGAACCTCTTGCACAGATACAGTATCCTCCACATCATCGCCCGAACAGGAAGTTACCCACGGAAGCACTCCACCTAAAACGAGAGTCAAATAGCATAAACAGAACAGCTTCTTCATAAGCTCGCACAATTAAGTCGTTAAAGTTAAGCATTTTAGACGAGAAACCGCTAACTTTTTCTGTTAAAAAGCCGACATTTTTTTAAAAGGCTCTCACCTCTTCACTAAAAGGCCATGAAAAGTGATTCTCTTTTTGTACAAAACATTTTAAACTTTGTACAAATTTCCCGATGTTTTGTACAAAACAATAGAAAGACTCCTGCAGAAAAATTACACAACACCTCGACATTTTTCCTCCATCTTCCCCATATTCTTTCGCAAACAGTTACAGCAAATGCAATTCGCACGCAACGCCAAAAGCCTGAGCCGAATTACTTACTTGTAGTTTTTGCAAGATATTTTGCCTGTGACGACTAACGGTATGTATACTGACAGACAGTTCATCGGCTATCTCCTTACTCGATTTTCCCTTTCCTATCAACAAGAGAATTTCTTTTTCCCGCTTCGAAAGCAAGTCCGAGCAATCGTACGTGTCGATATCCATACGGCTTCCATCAGCAGAATTTACTATTCCGCTGCCCCGTAAAGGTCCGTCGGCCAAATTATAAAGGCATAAAGCCAGACAAATATTCCCGGAATCCTGTGCTATCACATAAAACATTCGATGCAAAACCAGGTAATACTTTCCCCCGCCATCGCGCATCCGGAGATACTCTTCCAGGTAATAATCACTACGCAGCTTTCCCGAAATATTTTTCAGAAAATGCAGGAAACGCAATTCACGGGTATGCTTTTTCAGCAAATCATCGGGATGAATCCGGCTAAATATATCTTCTTCCCAAATTGAATTGATGACATGATACGCTCCTTGCAAGGCTATCCCCAAAGACTCTCCCACTTTTCCATAATAGATATAGCTCCGGTTAGAGTCCATATCACTCAGGACAGCTATCGAGTTCTCGACTTCGGCATATGCCAAAGCTATTTGCTTATAGCGTGCCAAATACAGGTTCAGATCCGCTTCTGTGCCAAAATCTTGTGCAAGCAGTTCATTATTCAGTGTTGTCTTTATGTTCATAGCGCCAAAGGACAAAGAAAATTGGTTATTTATCAGTATTGATGCTTCCCGCAGGGACAGCTACTTTTGCAAAATAATAGAAAAAGTTTCACATTATAAATCTACAAGTTTATGAAAAAGCTCTTTTTAGCAGCTCTCACTTTTATAAGTACACAAGCCATGATGGCGCAGACGCTGGAAAAAATGCAATGGTTCAATGAACCGGAAAACTGGGAGATAACAGACAACACTTTAAGCATGTCTGTCACTCCACATAGTGACTACTGGAGAATTTCTCACTACGGATTCACTGTAGATGATGCTCCTTTTTATTATACAACCTATGGAGGGGAATTTGAAGTGAAGGTAAAAATCACCGGCGACTATAAAGTTCGTTTCGACCAGGCGGGTCTGATGCTCCGTATCGACAAGGAAAACTACATTAAGACCGGTATTGAGTTCGTCGACGGAAAATTCAATCTGAGTACGGTTGTCACTCACCATACAAGCGACTGGAGTGTCATTACACTCGACAAGCCTGTGCCTTACATCTGGATAAAGGCTGTCAGACGACTGGATGCCGTAGAGGTATTCTATTCTTTTGACGACAAGACTTACGTGATGATGCGAAATGCGTGGTTGCAAGACAATACACCTGTTCAGGTTGGTCTGATGGGTGCTTGCCCCGACGGCGAAGGATTCAACGTGAAATTCGAGCACTTCAAAGTAACCCACCTTCCCGACCAGCGAAGAATGGAATGGCTGAAGAAAAATGCCGAATAAAAGGAATCCTGCCTTATCGTTTTAAATCAAAGCAGGATTCTTATATTTATTCTTCAGGCGCAGGGCTGTCTTCCAACATAAGTCCTACGCCTTTTATCGTTTTCAACTGTACCGTACTGTCGGATGCCAGCAATTTTCGCAAGCGCGAAACGAATACATCCAGACTACGCGAAGCAAAATAATCGTCATCTGTATTCCATAAGCGATCTAAAATGGCCTCACGCCTGACAACTCTATTCTTGTTCTCACACAAAAGGCGCAGTAACGCAGCTTCACGTTCGGTAAGCGTCCGTTCTTCCCCGCCCGACTGTTTCAGCAAGGCATGTCCGGCTTCGAATATAAAGGACTGGCCAAAATGGAATTTATCTTCTTCGTTTGTCGACTTTATTCCTTTAGTCAGCTTCAGCAAAGCAAGAATATGCGCATTCAACTCCTCGGCAAGAAAAGGTTTCTTGATATAATTATTCACTCCCAGCTCATAACCTTTCACCACATCCTTGGGAGAAACACGACCGGAAGTAAACAGAATAGGTGTTACTTCATCCGTTTCACGAATACGTCTTACCATTTCGTATCCATCCATCACCGGCATTTCGATATCGGCAACAATCACATCGGGATGCGCTTCCTTCCATATTTTCAATCCGGTTTCCCCATTGTCGGCCGTCATCACCTCATAACCACCTATCATATCCTCCAGTCCGCCACGTATGATGTAGCACAGATTGGCATCGTCTTCTACCAGCAATAATCGTATCATCGTTTCATTGTTATTATTCATTGTCAATCTTCGGGCAAGTCTTTCCAGTAATGTCTTCTTCAACCGGAAGATAGACAGTAAACTCGCTGTACTCTCCTTCGATACTTTCCAGTGTAACCCTGCCACCATGAGCTTCAGCTACCCGCAAAACATAATTCAGTCCCAGCCCGAAGCCAGCCGGACCTCCATACCGGCTTCTGCCCGATGCCGAAGCACGTTCGTACTTTTCGAATATCTTACTCTGGTCTTTCAGGGGAATTCCGAAGCCCGTATCGTGTACCTTTATATAATATTCGTTCGAAAGCTTTCCCGACGAGAATGTAATTTCAACCTCCTCACCCGAATACTTCACGGCATTGTCAATCAGATTGCTGAGCGCTTCTTTCAAAAACTCTTCATCCGCATAAACGGTATCTGCCTGCAAATTCCATTTATAGACAATATGCTTCACTGCTTTTGCCTTATACTTCTCGGCAAGGTCTTCCAGCATCGGACGAAGGCTACATGTTTCTTTTTCTAACTTCAACTGGTGATTTTCCAGTTTGGAGAGGGTAAGCACCTTGTTTGTCAGCGAGAGTAAATGCTCTCCCTCTTCTCTCAATATCCGGAAATAACGGGCTTTCTTTTCCGGCTGGGCATCCAGCTTTCCGGTTTCAAGTATCTGTGTACCCATCAGAATGGAACTCAGCGGTGTCTTCATATCATGAATCATGGCATACGAGAAGTCTTCACGCAATTTGGCAATCTTGTTCTGACGGAGAATAATGCGTATCTGATAAATGATACAAGCTATAACCAAGACCATGATCAGCACGGTAGCAAGCAAAAGCAACGTCATCCGCTGGAAAATTACCCGATACGGATTGGTGATAACTCCTTGCAGAAAGCGAGTTCCGTCAAAACTGATCGGCAAGGGAGAAGTTCGTAATACGCCTTTGCCATGCATATCCAGTTGACTGGAGGCCTTCATTATACGGCCGGTTGAGTCGACAATACACGACGCAACAGCAGCAGGAAAGCCAATCGAATCGAGCATGTGCGCATAAATCGAATCCAAATCCATAAACGAAACATCACGATTAAAATCTTTCAGAGCAATTTCCTGAAACGAAACATGCATATAACTCATCAGCCATTGACCTGGGGTAGACATAGTTTCCATGTCTTTCTCGGCATCAAAGTTGACGTTCATTGTAACCGTGGAGTCTTTCTTTGTCTTAGACACGCGCAGGAAAACCTCTTGCAAGGCTGCTTCGGGAAACAGTTCCTCCCCTTTCATCTGAATACTTTCCTTGGTCAGCTTATATGTGTTGACAAGCCATACGTATTGCAGCTCAACAATAGCAATAAGTCCCACCACAGCAATCCAACGGATATGTTTTATCTCCATAAGTCGTGTATTAACGTAACATTAACCTGCCCTTAACCCAGAAAATCGGTCGGGCCCTTTACTTTCGCACTGTCAAAGATATAGAAAATAACCCAATGCAATTTGATATGAAAATCTATTTTTTAATGAGTATCTTCTTGCTGGCAGGAGGCTCAGGCAACCTGACGGCACAAACCGTTTCGGGTAAGGTTGTCGATACAGAACAGCAGCCAGTAGACGGTGCAACAATCATTCTCCAGACTTCCGACTCAGTTTTCGTGGATGCAACAATTTCGAATGCCGACGGAAACTTTGTGTTCAATCATCAGCCGGAAGCTTATCGGCTCATCTTTCAGCATCTATTATATCATACAATAGAGAGGAAAGGCAAAGGAAAAGATGCAGGTATCACCGTAATGCAGGCAAAAGACTATGCACTGGATGAAGTTGTTGTACGAGGGGAACGACCGCTGGTCAAGGTAGAAGGCAGCCGCTTGACTTACGATATGCCTCAACTCACTGCCAATAAGCTGGTGACGAATGTGTACGATGCTTTAAAACAACTGCCGGGAATAATGGAACAAAATGGTGTGTTGACGCTGGCGGGAGCCGGAATTATTAATATTATCTTGAACGGAAAGCCTACATCTATGAACTACGAACAGCTCGTTACATTATTAAAGAGTATGCCAGCATCACGTGTGGAACGGGCGGAAGTGATGTATAATACTCCCCCGCAATATCATGTGCGCGGTGCAGCAATCAATGTAATACTAAAAGGTTATAAGCCGGGAGAAGGAGGATTACAGGGAGAGATAAGCGGCAATTATGTACAGGCAGATAAAGCTGGAGAAGAAGGCGGCGTGACATTTGCTTATTTATCTCCCAAACTGGATATAGACTTTATGTACAATCTCAACAATTGCTACAACCGTCAAGGTTATGAACTGATTACCCGTCACACTTTGAACCATGAAATACATAACATCAGCCAGTCTACTAACGGAGAAAATCGGCAACTGGTACATACATTCCGGTTTGGAGGAAACTATAAGCTTAATGAACAGAGCCAATTGGGGCTGAGTTATACTTCCAGTCTTAATCCCGATAAACGACAATCGGTTACCTCTTCGGATAATCATTCGACTACCTTCAACCATGCCCCTGCCGAAGAACAGATGCATAACGTGGCTTTGAACTATACTTCCGGCTTCGGTCTGACAGGAGGTCTCGATTACACGTATTTCAGGAATAAAGAGGAACAGTCTTTCCGCAGCATAGAAACCAACGGACAGGAAACGACCTTTCTCAGCAACACGGCTCAATATATAAACCGATGGAAAGTATATGTCGACCAAAGCCATACACTTTCCAATGCGTGGATACTGAATTATGGAACATCCTTTGCATATGTAAACAACCGTAATTCGCAAAGATATAATCTTGCTGCGATGAGTGGAATGAACAAAGAAAGCCGAGTTGACGAATATACTTGTAATCTTTATACCGGTTTCGAAAAGAGCTTTGACACTCAATGGAGTCTGAATGCATCTGCTTCCATTGAATATTATCAAATGATGAGCTATAAAAAATGGGCAATCTACCCGACCTTGAACTTAAGTTATGTTCTTTCATCCGCACACCTTTTCCAGTTTGAGCTCAGTTCGAACAAGACTTATCCCGACTACTGGACGTTAAGCGGATCGACCAGTTACCTTAACAACTATCAGGAATCGACAGGGAATGCATCACTCAAGCCTTATACCGATTACTCCGCCGCTTTAATATACATCCTGAAGAGCAAGTATATTTTCCAACTCAGCTATGATTATATCAAAGATTACTTCATGCAAATGATATACCTCGACTCCAGCCGACTGAAAGCTGTATATAATTATCAGAACTGGGACTATTCAAAAGAGTTTGCCTTTACTTCTGTTATCCCGTTCAAGGCTAAAAAATGGTGGAATAGTCAGCTGATGATATGCCTGTCTTCACTTCATCAACAAGCAAGCAACTATTATGATGCTCCTTTCGACCGTAGGATATGGAATATAGCAGGAAGCTGGACTAATACGTTTACACTCTGTAAGCGCCCCAACATCAAGATGGAAATTAGTGCGACCGGTACATCCAAATCCATACAAGGAAGTTATACCATAGAGCCTGCCGCATTCATCCATACAGCCATTCGCTATACCTTTGCAGGAGATAAAGCTATGATTCAGATCAAAGGAAATGATTTATTCAATGGAAGCAACCACCTGACAACGAAAGTCCGTAATGGAAATCAGTATCTGGATATGCATCTGAGCAATTATATGCGTAACTACACCGTATCTTTCAGCTACAAATTTGGAGGATTTAAGAAAAAGGAAGTGAAGGATGTAGACCTTTCTCGTTTCAAGCACTAAAAGATTTATCTGACGAACAGAGAAAGTCCCCTAATCTTTCCAAGTTACAGGCAAGCGCTGCAATAATAATCAAGAAAAAAATTATCTAAAGGGATAAAAGAAAAACAGGCATACCCGTGAATTCTTCACCAGCATGCCTGTTTCTCTCATTATTATAAAGAAACTGTATTCATTATCTTTTCCAGCGCACCCGCATTGTTACGTACATAATCGCCGGCATTCTTTCCTGCTTCATGCAGGCAAGCCTCATCCGAAAGGAACTTATCCATCAAGCGGTCGAAGTCTTCCTTGCCCTGAATCTCGAATCCTCCCCGACAAGCCTTCAGACCTTGTGCCTCGAGGAACTTATAATTGTTCGGACCAAAGATGACAGGAATGCCATATACTGCCGCTTCGAGCGTATTGTGGATGCTGACACCGAAGCCACCTCCTACATACGAAATCTCTCCATAACGGTATATTGACGATAATAATCCAAAGCAATCTATAATTAGACAGTCGGCCTGTTTAACATTTTCTTCGGTTGCTTGGGTATAACGTACTACCGGACGCTTCAGCTTTCCGATGATTTCCTGTAAATGACTCTCGTCTATCACATGAGGAGCAATGATAAGTTTCATTTCCGGATGCTCATTAAAATAAGGGATGAAGATATCTTCATCCGGTGCCCATGAACTTCCGGCAACAAATGTCTTATGATTTCCTCCCTTAAAGCTTTCCACCAGCGGTAATTCCTTGGCCTGACTACATATTTCCAGTACCCGATCGAAACGAGTATCTCCCACAACTGTGGTACGAGTAACGCCGATACTTTTCAGCAGACGGACAGATTCTTCATTCTGTACAAAAAGATGGTCGAAACATTTCAATACATTTTTGTAACTTCCCCCGTACCAACGGAAAAAAATCTGCTTCGGACGGAAAATAGAAGATACGCTATATACCGGAATATTACGGCGCTTCAGCTCACTTAAATAATTGCACCAAAATTCATATTTGATGAAAAAAGCCATATAAGGATGAGCCAAATCGATAAACTTTTTCACATTCCGAGGAGAATCAAGCGGCAGATAACATACCACATCCGCACCTTTATAATCCTTACGTACCTCATATCCCGAAGGAGAGAAGAACGTTTGCAGAATCTTATACTGCGGATATTGCTGACGAATCCGTTCAATCAGCGGACGCCCCTGCTCAAACTCGCCCAATGAAGCTGCATGAAACCACAAATATTTAGCCTGCGGATCAATATGTTGCTTCAAGACAGCGAAAGACTCTTTTTCACCTTTCACCATCTTGGCTACTTTCTTATTAAAAAGTGCAGCCAGACGGACTGCACTTATATATAGGCCAATAACGAAATTATAAATCATTTCTGTTTCTTATTTGAGTACCTCTACTGCACGGCGCATACGTCTTACAGTTTCTTCCTTACCTAATACAGCCGAGATATCAAACATATGAGGACCTTTTCCTTCGCCCACCAGCGTAAGGCGGAAAGCATTCATAATATTTCCCATGTGATAGCCGTGGTCTTCTATCCACTTCATAACCACTTCTTCCTGATGAGCCAGAGAGAAATCATCGAGTGATTCAAGCAAATCGGCCAGTTCTGTCATACGAACGGCAGAATCTTCCTTCCAGCGTTTCTTTACAGTCTTCTCATCATATTCTGTAGGAGCGACAAAGAAGAACTTGCAAGTATCCCACAATTCCTTAATGAAGCTGACACGGCCTTTCATCAAACCAACTACAGTTACAACTGTTTCCATTGGAGCTTCGATGCCATGTTCTTTCAGGATAGGTATAAACAAACCAGCAATTTCCTCATCACTCTTCATCAAGATATATTCATGGTTAAACCATTTTCCTTTTTCATAGTCGAACTTAGCTCCCGCTTTGCTACAACGATGCAGGTCGAACAACTTAACCAATTCATCCAGTGACATGATTTCCTGATCATTTCCCGGATTCCATCCCAGCAAAGCCAAGAAGTTGATGACAGCTTCAGGCAAATATCCAGACTCACGATAGCCAGAAGAAACTTCTCCTGTCTTCGGATCATGCCATTCCAACGGGAATACCGGGAAGCCAAGACGATCGCCATCACGCTTACTTAACTTACCGTTTCCATCCGGCTTCAGCAACAACGGCAGATGAGCAAATTCAGGCATTGTGTCTTCCCAGCCGAATACACGATACAATAATACATGCAACGGAGCAGAAGGCAACCATTCTTCACCACGAATTACATGAGAAACCTCCATCAAATGGTCATCTACGATGTTAGCCAAATGATAGGTGGGCAGTTCGTCGGCCGACTTATACAACACTTTATCATCCAGAATAGAAGAGTTAATTACGACCTCTCCACGAATGATGTCGTGTACATGTACATCCTCATTCGGTTCTATTTTGAAACGCACTACATACTGTGTACCTTCGGCAATCAGCTTATCAACTTCCTCCTTCGACATCGTGAGTGAGTTACGCATTGAATTACGTGTAGAAGCATCATACTGAAAGTTAGGAACCTCCTTACGCTTAGCTTCCAGTTCCTCCGGGGTATCGAAAGCGATATAAGCCTTACCGTTATCAAGCAAGACCTTTACATATTTCTTATAAATGTCACGACGTTCTGACTGACGGTACGGGCCATAATTTCCGCCGAAGCTTACGCCTTCGTCAAACTTAATGCCCAACCATTTGAAGGATTCGATAATATATTCCTCTGCCCCTGGAACAAAACGGTTGGAATCAGTATCTTCGATACGGAAAATCAAATCTCCGCCGTGCTGACGCGCAAACAGATAATTATACAAGGCAGTGCGCACACCACCGATATGCAATGCACCTGTCGGACTCGGTGCAAAACGAACTCTTACTTTTCTTTCTGCCATAGTGGTCTTTATCTAAAAATACGCCACAAAATTAAGCTAAATTTCCCGTTTTTTTCTTATTTTGCACGCAAAATATCCTAACACATGAAAAGTTTCCAGACAGAAAGACAGTTTTCATACAAGAAACTATTGTATAAATGCGCCATTTTCTTGGCAGCAGTTGCCGTAATCGTTTATTTTTTGCCGAGAGAAGGTACCTTCAACTATCAATTTGACATCAACAAACCATGGAAATATGGTTTGCTACAAGCCTCCTTCGACTTTCCTATCTATAAGGGAGATGAGGAAGTACGTCGGGAACAAGACAGTATCATGACTAACTATCATCCCTATTTTGTCTTATCAGAAAGTACAGGCGAAAAGGCAATCAGCCAGTTCAAGAATGATTACAATAAAAAACTGCGAAGATTCATTCCTGACCCAACCTATTCGCATCACATAGAACGCATACTGAAAAATATCTACGAAAAAGGTATTGTTCCTGTAGACCAGCTGGCAAATTTACGGAAAGACAGCATGCGAAGTATTCATATAATCAACAAAAACACCTCTATTCTGCAAAGTACCAACGAAATATACACGACAAAACGTGCTTATGAAGAGCTGATTTACTCGGATACGCTGCATTATAGCAAAACATTACTGCAACGCTGTAACCTGAATGAATATCTCACGCCCAACCTGATATATGATTCAGAGAAATCGGAAACCGCAAAGAAAGATATTCTTTCGGGGGTATCCTGGGCTAAAGGCTTTGTCATGAACGGACAGAAAATCATAGACCGAGGTGAAATTATCGACCAGCGTACATTTGACATCTTGAAATCCCTTCAGAAAGAATGGGATAAAAGAGGAGAAACCATGACAGAGAAGCGTCTGACCCTGCTGGGACAAATTTTATTCGTAGCCATACTTATAGGGTGTTTCATGACATATCTTGCTCTGTTCCGTTACGATTATTATCAAAAGAAAGGCAGTCTGGAACTGCTATTCTTCCTCATTATCTTTTTCCCTGTCCTGTCGGCCATCATGGTATCTCATGCTTTCATGAGCGTATACATCGTACCATTTACCATGCTCCCGATGATTATCCGCATTTTCCTCGACTCACGTACGGCGTTCATGGCACATATAGTGTCCATCCTGTTATGTTCTATCTGTCTGCGTACGCCACATGAGTTTATTTTACTACAGACCATAGCTGGAATGGCCAGCATTTATAGTCTGCGCGAACTGTCGCAACGTTCACAATTGCTGCGCAGCGCACTCATTGTCTTCGTTGCATATTCCGTACTATACTTCGCGCTCGACTTGATTCATATAAACGATATCGCACAACTTAATACATATATGTATGTAAATTTCATCATCAATGGTATTTTGTTGCTATTCACTTATCCCTTATTGTTCATTCTGGAAAAAACTTTCGGCTTTACATCAAACGTCACACTGGTAGAGCTTTCCAATATAAACAACAAGCTGATGCGCGAAATGTCGGAAGTTGCACCAGGAACCTTCCAGCATTCTCTTCAACTTGCCAATTTAACTGCTGCCGCAGCCAACCGTATCAATGCCAACAGTCAGCTGGTACGTACCGGAGCCATGTATCACGATATCGGAAAGATGCTGAATCCTGCGTTCTTTACAGAGAACCAGACGGGAGTCAATCCTCACGACCAACTAAACTACAAGCAGAGCGCACAGATTGTAATCAATCATGTAACAGATGGAATAAAGCTCGCCGAAAAGAATGATTTGCCGCAGGTTATTAAAGACTTTATTCGTACACATCATGGAAAAGGACTCACAAAATATTTCTATATATCATACCAGAACGAACATCCTGATGAAGACGTAGACAAGGAAGCATTCCGCTACCCGGGTCCCAATCCGTTTACCAAAGAACAGGCTATCCTGATGATGGCAGACTCTGTAGAAGCAGCGTCAAGAAGCTTGAAAGAATATACAGAAGAAAGCATTTCAGGCCTGGTAGACAAGATTATCGACACCCAAGTGCAAGAAGGTTATTTCAAGGAATGTCCGATAACGTTCAAAGACATAGCCACCGTGAAAAGCGTATTCAAGGAAAAACTGAAAACGATGTATCATACACGTATCAGTTATCCTGAATTGAAAAAATAAAGCTGCTGCATAAAAAAGACAAAGGAAAGAACAATTTTTACCATCTGTACAACAGATTCCTTCATAATTTTGAGAAAGAATCTAAACTTATACAGATATGAAAAATACTTTATCCAAAGGTAGCGCCAGAATCATTCTGGCTTATGCCATGTACGCTTGCATGGCAATACCGGCATCTTCCCTGCAGACTTTCAATCCAAAGGATTACCAATATACAGCAAAGGAATGGAAAGCGATTGTAAGGAAAAGCCCTGATGCGTTCTTCAAGACCGACGAAGCCAAACGAATAGCAGAAAATGTACTGGCTTATCAGAGAGAAACCGGCGGATGGCCCAAGAACATTCCCATTCACCGACCGCTGGGCGGAGAACTAAGCATCGTCTTAGGAGACAAGAACCGCCTCAACGACTCTACGACCGACAATGATGCAACGATTCTGGAGCTGACTTATCTTGCCAGACTGTACCAGCAGAATCCCGACAAACAATATAAGGATGCCTTTTTGAAAGGAGTAGAATTTATTCTGGCCGGACAGTATGAGAACGGAGGATGGCCGCAGTTCTGGCCCGAAAACAGAGGTTATCAGGTATACATTACTTACAACGATAATGCAATGGTGCAGACCTTGGAAATAATACGTAAGCTTCGTGATGGAATTGCACCTTTTAACGACTTGGTAGACGACAGCATGAAAGCCAGACTGACTCAAGCTTTCGATAAGGGAATAGAATGCATACTGAATACCCAGATTAAGGTAAACGACCAGCCCACCATATGGTGTCAGCAACACGATAACATAACACTGAAACCCGCTCCCGCCCGCAGTTTCGAACTACCCTCATTCTGCACGTCGGAAAGTTGCTCCATTATTCGACTGTTAATGGAGTTGCCCAATCCCAATGAACGAGTTAAAGCTTCTATAAACGGAGCCATGACATGGCTCGATGCACACAAAATACATGGCATACGCATTGAACAATTCACGAATGCAGAAGGGAAACCAGACAAAAGGGTTGTAAAAGATCCGCAAGCAGCCCCCATATGGGCACGCTTTTATGACCTGGAAAAGGCAGAACCTCTATTTTGTGACCGCGACGGCATTCCTCGCAAGAACTTATCCGAGATAGGATATGAGCGCCGAAACGGTTACAGTTGGTACAATCAAGCTCCCGAATCACTTTATAAGCCCTACGAACAATGGAAAGAAAAATACATGTAATATAACTAACTTAAAGGCAAAGAAAATGTAACTCCGGCAGGTTTATAGCGAAACCTCTCCACATTCTCAGATTTTTTGTACAAAAGATTTTAGATTTTGTACAAATTTTCAAAAAACGTCGAGAGAAATTTCCACAAACCTGCCGACGTTTTCATAAAAATGAGCCGACATTATTTTTTCACGTCGTTTTACCTGACAATCAGCGCAGTGCGTTTCTTCGCCGACTAAGGTATAAGGAAATTATTTTTTATCTTCTTCATCCAGACTTTCGAGCAAGCCTTTGCAGGCATCTTCCAGAATATCGAGAACATTCTCAAAGCCTTGGGCACCGCCATAGTAAGGATCGGGGACATAGTCCGCTACCTTCGTCCTGCAGTAATCAGTCATTCTGCCGATTTTTTTTCCCGTTTCCACATCGGGAGCCTTTTCTTTCAAGGCATCAATATTGCGGTCGTCCATACCCAAAATCAGATCGAAATCATAAAAGTCATCGGTACATACCGGACGCGAACGATGCGTTATATTATACCCACGGCGAATAGCATGTGCCCGCATCCGGTCGTCGGCAAGTTCTCCCCGGTGATAACTGCTTATACCTGCCGAATCGACCTCTATCTCCTTTTCCAGTCCTGCACGTTTGATATAAGTGCGCATAATCTCTTCTGCCGATGAGGAACGGCAAATATTGCCTAAGCAGACAAACAAGATTCTTTTCATAGTCCTATCTTCAAATATTCCTTAAACTTATCTACACTGGTATTCATAATCAGGCTTTCCGGGAAATCAGTTTCAGCAACCAGCTCCAGCGCATAATCGTAAGTAGCAATATCAAATGAAATGTGAGCGTCACTTCCCAAAATGACCGGCACATCATAGCGACGGCACAGCCTCAGTATCTCCAGATTATTGGCACGGGCATCCAACTTCCCCCGGCAAGGCTTCAACGATGAATTGTTTATTTCCAGCAACGTATGATGTTCCTTGGCCGCAAGCACTATCGGCTCAAAATTAAGCTTTGCCGTCCCGTCACCCGGATGACTGATAATATGTATATAAGGATTGGAAATGACCTGCACCATTCCGTGAGTATTTTCTTCAGGAGTACCTTGTCTATAACAAAGTGAATGAATGCCTGCTATACGCAAATCCAGCATCTTCAGGTAAAACTCGTCCAGATCAAGATTTCCTTCTCCACTCAGGATATTGATTTCTGCCCCCAACAGCAGTTCTATGCCGTACATCTGTCGCGGAACGACATGCAGGTTACGGAAATAAATCGGGTCGCATGTACCCGGTATACTCGGAGAATGTTCTGTTATCCCCAATAATTTCAGCCCTTTATCTGCAGCAGCCTGAGCCATTTCCTGCAACGAGCTGAATGCATGACCGCTTGCTACGGTATGCGTATGAACGTCCAGTTCTATTTTCATACAAATATCTTTTACATCGGATCGACATCATAATAAACCAGCAGCGAACGGAAACGCTCATCTTCTATAATTGCCCGTTGTACTTGCTGGAGATACTCTCGCACTTTCGACATCGAAGCCTGTTGTTCTATTTTTACTATTATCTTTTTTATAAACAAAGTCTGTATACGTGATACCGGCGGACGGTCTGGTCCCAACACCCGGCTTCCCAATCCGTTTCGCAGATACCCTGCCATCAGATCGGCCGCCTGTTCGAGCACCTCCTCTTTTCTATGTTTCAAATAAACATATATCAACCGGTAGAAAGGCGGGTACTTGAACAAACTCCTCTCCTCAATCTGCATCCGATACAAGCCTCCATAATCGTTTGCCACAACTTGATGAATCAGAGGCAAGTCGGGAGATTTTGTCTGCAACACCACAAGCCCCTGCTTGTTTTTCCTTCCGGCACGTCCTGCTACCTGCGCCATCAGTTGAAACGCCCGCTCGTATGAACGAAAGTCCGGATAGTTCAGCATCGAATCAGCATTCAGGATTCCCACCACACTGACGCGGTCGAAATCGAGTCCCTTCGAAACCATCTGCGTTCCTATCAGGATGTCTGTTTTACCCTCTTCGAAATCGGCGATAATCCGCTCGTATGCTGTACGGGTACGGGTCGTATCCAAATCCATACGTGCAACACGTGCTTCCGGAAAGATTTGTTTAATATCATCTTCTATCTTCTCGGTGCCAAAACCCCGGTTCATCAATTCTACTCCTCCACAGGCAGGACAAGACTTGGGTACCTGATAAGTATAACCACAATAATGGCAAGTAAGCTGATTCAATCCTTTGTGATAGGTAAGACTGACATCGCAGTTTTTGCATTTGGGCACCCATCCGCAAGTACGACATTCTATCATGGGAGCAAATCCTCTACGGTTCTGGAAGAGTATCACCTGTTCGTTCTGCTCGAGCGCTTCGCGTATCTTCTGAAGGAGCAACGGGGAGAACTGTGCAGTCATACGTTTTTTCCGGGCAAGCTCCTTGATGTCTACCACCTCGATATGAGGCAACTGAATATGCTGATGCCGTTCCGTAAGCTGTACCCAGCCATATTTCCCGTTTACAGCATTATAATAAGTTTCTATACTTGGAGTGGCCGTACCCAGTAGAGTCTTTGCACCAAACATAGATGCCAGCATGATGGCAGCACTGCGTGCATGATAACGTGGAGCCGGTTCTTGTTGTTTATAGGTATTTTCATGTTCCTCGTCGACAATGACCAGGCCCAGTCGGCGGAACGGCAGGAAGACCGAAGAACGTACCCCCAGTATCACATCGTAATCATGTTCGGTTAGTTGTTTACGCCATATCTCCACCCGCTCGGCATCCGGAAACTTTGAATGATAAATTCCCAGCCGGTTACCAAATACTCTGCGTAAACGTTCAGTAATCTGAGTAGTCAGGGCAATTTCCGGCAAGAGATATAACACTTGCTTGCCTGCTTGAATTGCCTGCTGTATAAGGTGAATGTAAATTTCTGTCTTACCGCTTGCCGTTACTCCATGAAGCAGACAAACATTCTTTTGATGGAAGTGTGCCAGAATCTCTTGATAGGCTTGCTGTTGTGCTGCGCTTAAAGGATTCAATTCTGCAGTTTCGACAGGTCCTTGAGGTAAGCGCCCAACCTCGGAAGTGTAGGTTTCGAAAATATGTTTTTCTACCAGTCCGTTGAAGATAGAGGTCGTTGCAGATGCGGCATCCAATAAGGTTTTACGTGAAACTTCCTTTATGGCTTTCTGTTCGCCGGTCCATCCGGAAAGTTCAATGTATTTCATTAGCAAAGCCAGTTGCTTGGGGGCACGCGACAGGACATCAAACTGACGACGTACGGCATCCTCCGTCTGCATAGCCTCTGCCAGACGTACCCGAATTTCGACCCGTGGCTTATAACTGCGCTTTAATTCTTCTTTGACCCTGATGGCCTCTTTTTCTAACAAAGACTTAATGACAGGCAACAGATTCTTTATGCCACTTGCCTTTTCCAGTTGTGTAATGCACTGCTCCGAATCATCAGACAGTAAATCGAGGACACGTTGTTCTTTTTCAGGAAGTGGTTTGTCTGCCTCAAATTCAGGATTCGGTACAACAAGCGTTTCGCTTTCCAGCTTCATCCCCGAAGGAAGAGCTGCTTTGTATACATCCCCCAGCGTGCACAGATAATAATCTGCCAGCCATTTCCAGAAATCATACTGACGTTTCAACAAGACAGGTGATGTATCAAGTACTTCTACGAGATCTTTCGTTTCATAAGTTTCGGGAGCATTCTGATGCACACAGGTAACAATTGCCGTATAATACTTTTTACTTCCGAAAGGAACTACAATCCGACAACCCGCTTTTACCTTATCCTCCAGGTCTGCCGGAACAGAATAGGTATATTGTCCGGCAACGGGTAAAGGCAATATGACATCCACATACTTTTTCATGGTGGCAAAGTTACAAAAAACAGAGCTATCCCATTGGAACGTCGGGCAAACTTTTATAGTTTTGTAAAGAAACTCTTAAACCATTATCAACATGAAAATATATAAGATAGGTATTATCGGCTGCGGCGGCATCGCAAAGAAGATGGCAGCTACACTGGGAAAAATGAAAGAGGTAGAATGTTATGCTGTAGCTTCACGCAGTCTGGAAAAAGCACGGACTTTTGCCGATGCATGGGGATTTGAAAAAGCATATGGTTCTTACGAGGAATTAGCTGATGATCCTAAGGTAGATTTGATTTATATTGCAACTCCACATGCCATGCACTATGAAAATGCGCACATGTGCATTGAAAAAGGAAAGCCTGTGCTATGCGAAAAAGCATTTACAGCCAATGCTCGCCAAGCAGAGTCACTCCTTGCGTTTGCCAAAGAGAAAAAGGTATTCATTACCGAAGCTATCTGGACCCGATACATGCCACTATCTCTAACCATACAAGAGTTGTTGAAAAAAGGTGTAATTGGTACTCCTTATACATTATCGGCCAATCTCAGCTACCCGATAAGTGACAAGGAAAGAATTATCCGTCCGGAACTGGCCGGAGGAGCTTTACTCGACATAGGAGTTTATACATTGAACTTTGCTGCAATGGCATTCGGTGATGAAATAGCCGAAATTCACTCAGCCTGCCAAAAGACAGCAACAGGTGTAGACGCACAAGAAAGTATCACGCTCTTTTATAAAGATGGAAAGATGGCTACCTTACAGGCGAGCATCTATGCACAAAGTGACAGAATGGGAGTAATTTCGGGTGATAAAGGACATCTGATTGTGGAGAATATCAATTGCCCGGAGGCTGTCCGCCTGGTTGATAAGGATTATCAGACGGTAGCTGTCTATAAAGCACCGGAACATATTACCGGATATGAATACCAAGTATATGCCTCCATTGAAGCCATAGAAAAAGGATGGCTGGAATCTCCATACATGCCTCATGCCGAAACATTACGGATAATGAAGCAAATGGACGGTTTGAGAAAAGAATGGGGAGTGATTTATCCTTGTGATTAATCTGCTGCATAGCAAAAATAAAAAGGAGATGCCTGACAGACATCTCCTTTCTCGTATTGATTTATTAATAAACACCTCTCTATCATCAGAACATATATGCCAGTGAAATCTGCCAAGTGTTACGTTTCATCTCGATACTCATCGTATCATCAATCGACTTAGCCATCTTACTTAGTCCAAAGTTATAGTTTACTCCTGCCTGCAGATGTCCCAATAATTTAAGACCAACTCCAACGTTGAACGAAGTATTGCAGGACTTCATATCAAAATTCTCGGTAAAATGTCCGCTTCCTACATTAAAGCCAAACTGAGGCCCTGCTGCAACATAGGCTCCTAATGTGCTTCCCAGCCCAAGTGTCCATTTTAAGTTTACAGGAACTTCAATTGTTTTAAGTGTCTGATCGACTTCTTCTCCTCCACTTACAGCCTTAGCACCTGACTGATTATATAAGGCAGCAACGTCTACGCCTAATCCTACAACCGGAATGGTAAACTCAGCCATCGGACCAATAAAGAATCCTGTACGATTATCACTTTTTACAATATCTTTCGAGAAAGTCAATTTCGAAATGTTTAGTCCCCCTTTCAGTCCAAACTGCAATTGGGCTTGTGCAGGCACTACCATAAACAAACAGGCCAAAATCATTAAGGTTGATAAAATCTTCTTCATAAATACACAATATTAAATGTTTACAAGAACAAAAATAAGGAATAAATAATAAGAATGCAAACATCCGTATGAAAAGATAGAAATGACAATCTGTCTATTTTCAGGTCGTATTGACATAACGCAATGTTTATCAAAGTTTAAATTGCCCTGGCGTTCGTTCAACGAAAGTTAACGACATCGACCATTATGTCAGTTGAAACAATTGGCACAGACTTTGCAAGTATATGGGTGAATCGCGAAAGCGAAAGGAGAAGCGGTTCAAGATAACAAGATTGAAAATAAAAAACTAAAATATAGGAGATTACAACTATGATGCCGACTAGAAGAAATTATAATCAGAATTGGTTACCAAGTATTTTTAATGATTTCTTTGATAACGATTGGATGGAAAGAGCTAATGCTACTGCCCCTGCAATCAATGTAATCGAAAACGAAAACAATTACAAGATAGAAGTTGCAGCTCCGGGCATGACAAAAGACGATTTCAATATTCATCTTACCGAAGATAATCAGTTGGTTATTTCGATGGAGAAGAAAAACGAGGTAAAAGATGAGAAAAAGAAATATTTGCGTCGTGAATTTTCTTACTCTAAATTCGAACAATGCATGATTTTACCTGAAGATGTTGATAAGGAAAAAATCAGCGCATCAGTCGATAACGGTGTCCTTAACATAGAGTTGCCTAAGATGACACAGGAAGAAAAGAAACAGGCCAACAAAGTGATTGAAATTAAATAAACAATTCTAACTGCAAAATCCCCGCTCCGGTCCATTCCGGGGTGGGGATTTTTTTATTTATAGCCATGAACAAGCCCATTATTATCATGAATTTTACAGGAGTATACGATTATGAACCTTTCTCCCGTAATAGAAAATTTACATGGATAGACTGTACGCACTTGCAAGGTGTAGAATGTTACTGTGATAAAGAGGGAGCACTCGCTCTTAAAAAAGCTATAGAGAACTATCCGGCAGAAGGGATTCACTTTATCGACTCCGGTAATTATCATTACCTGACAAAGTTCTGGACGGATAAAATACAACAACCTTTCTCATTAATTGTATTCGATCATCATCCGGACATGCAACCTCCTTTGTTCGAAGAAATGATTTCGTGCGGAAGCTGGGTAGAGGATATTATTAAAACCAATTCTTATTTAAAAAAGGTGGTTATCATCGGAGCTTCTGAACAGTTAATAAACAGTGTTGCTCCCAAATATCAGACACGAGTTGAATTCTATAGCGAACAAAGTCTTCAACAGGAATCGACGTGGAAAAGATTCTCCGCCGAAGTAATCAATACTCCAGTATACATTTCAGTAGACAAAGACGTACTCAACCCTCAGGCGGCTATTACGAACTGGGATCAGGGGTCTTTTACACTGAATGAACTGGAACATTTGCTTTCTATTATTCTGAAACATGAACAGACAATAGGCATAGATATCTGCGGCGAATGTCCTGCCACGCTCAATATCTTTGAAGAAGAAAAAGAAGCGCAGCTGGACAGTACAGCCAACAAAGAGTTGCTCAAACTTTTTCTAAGTTTTCAATCTCACACTTTTCAATAAACATTTAGAAAGTAAGCTGTATGGAAAAGCCCATATTGCGCAAGCTGGGTAAACGGAAGTAATCAATTCCCCGCATATCATTTTCCATGCTTGCAGAACTCATCGGATCGAAAGGAGCTTTATTGTATAACATAACCAAATTTCGCCCGACAAAAGATAGTTTTATATTTTGCATCCAGTTTACCCAACGGTACATCGGAATTGTATAACCCAATGACAATTCTGCCAAACGAATATTGGTCATATCGTACATGTAAAGTTCACCAATACCCGACAACCCCGAAGTTGCTGAATAGTATTGAGGTGCAGAGATTTTCTTTCCTTCTATCCAAACTCCTCCCTTGTCACGTGCATCTGCTGTAGACTTTGAAACGCCGTACTGGTCAAGCATAGATTGTGTCATTGATAACCCTTCACCTCCGAAACTTCCCTGCAGTACGAATCCCAGTTCCAATCCTTTCCAGTTAAAATCATTCGTCCATCCTATTATATAGTCAGGAGAAGAATTTCCTGCGTATGCATATTCACTACTACGTTTCGGCAAACCAGTTTGAGTATTAAATATCACATTGCCTGCTGCATCTTTCTGAAAGGTACTGACATAAATATCACCGATTGAACCTCCGGGCACCAGCCTTTCTTCTGCAAGCTGACCATATGAAGCAAGCTTTAAATAGTCAATATCAACAAGGTCGCCTGTTACAGGATTTACTATTTCAACAAAATCCTTAATTTCATTTTTATTTAAAGTATAAGTAAGGTTGGAATTCCATAAAACAGAACCTAAGGACTGATTCAGACCTAATGATATTTCCAACCCTTTATTCTGTATCTTTGTTTTTCCTAAATAAGTTTCCACTGGTATCTCGTTATCCGTAGAAGTTGTATACATGGTAAAGGATAGATTCAACTTATTATTAAATAGTCCCAGATCAACCCCTGCTTCATACGACTTCGTCTTGTCACTTAAAACACTTCCTTGTACCAGTGATGTCACATCTCTATCATACGACCATAATCCGTTAGGCAGACAATACTGATGAAAAGTACCGCTTTCTGCATAAGCCAGACGTAACTTCAGGAAAGACAAAATATCCGAATGCGAAATTATGGAAGTTGGAATAAATGAGAGTCCTGCCGATGGATAAAGAACATCATCGTAGCCTTCTCTTGTTCCTTCCTTCCACAAATACTGCCATTCTTTACGTCCTCCGACATTTATATAAAGAAAATCTTTGTAACCAATTTGCAAAGATGCAAACAACGCATCACTACGGTCGTGTAAATCGGCATCCCAATCTCTTCTTTTCGTACCATCCAAATTGTCAAGAGAAAATATATTTGGTTGTACCAAACTGCCCCCATGCAAACTGTATTCGTATTTTCGATCGCGGAATGCCATTCCCAGCAAAGCATCAAAAGAAAAGTCACCTGCTGATTTTTGAAGATGAAAAGCAAAATCAGCATAGGTCTGATTTAAATCAGCATTTATCTTCCCATATTCTCCTAAAGAAGATTCCTTCAGTAAATAACGAGTCGAAGCATATAATTCTTGAGTTTGTACCTGTTTGTCTTGATCATAGTTGACATGTGCTGTAACATCCAACCAGTCAGTTAATGCATACCGGAATCCCAGTCCTGCTCGTATGCGATCTTTAGTATTCACAAACAAATTACGTTTTTCCGTCCAATACGGATTCTGCCAGTTAGCATAAGGCCAATACTGAACTGCATAGCCTTTATCCGGATCATACCGCTCGAAACAACTATATTCATCTTTCTCACGTAAGATTTCCGGCAGCAGATAAACCGGTACAATTGGATTGAAGTAATCACCTTGTGCTAGCATATTACGTCCTTTAGTACGGATATACATCAAACAGGCATCAATATTCAGCTTTCCATCCAGCAAGTTTGTCGTATTACGAAACGTCAGATTATAATGATTACTACTATTGTTATCAAGCAATCCGACTGCATTTTGAGTCATCGCAGAAAAATAACTTTGATTTACTTCCGTACCACCCGATACCGTTACAGCATTGTTTATGGTATGCCCCGTACGATAAAAGTCGGAAGGATTCCAATCGAATGAAGTTCTCGTGTCCAATTTCCAGCTTTCATAGACATGCTGAAAATCAGGCATTACAAAAGGTTTGGCAAAAGTTGTTGTATTCGATACCGTAATTGAAGGTTTACGTGCTTTCTGTCCTTTTTTTGTCGTGATTAGAATTACTCCGTTGGCAGCATCACCACCATAAAGAACAGACGCCTCCATTCCCGACAAGACAGACAGACTTTCTATATCTTCCGCATTAAATGAAGTAATGGCATCTGCCGACAACCCATACCCTTTATAAATAGAATAAAAATCTTCAGCAGAAAGCTGGGGAAACGGAATTCCATCAATCACAAAAAGCACATTATTATTACCTCGTAAACTTCTTGCTCCTCTCATTTCAATCTTCACTCCTCCCCCGGTTCCAACAGAACTTGGTTGAATAGTTGCCCCTGCTATTCGACCGACTAACGAATTAAGGAAGTTTGCATCTTTTACCTTTGTAAACGTTGTCCCATCCAACTCTTGCAATAGTCCTGACCTTACCGAGATTTTTGTATCCGATGTGACTTTTATCGTATCGGCTACCCCTACTTCCTCAGCCCATACATTAATTACCGAGAACGTCAATGCACTCCCCAGTAACAAAATAAAATTGTGTTTCTTCATAACATCATTAAGGTTTACATTTAAATGAGGCAGAAAGATATGAAAATATTTCTAATTCAAAGATAACCCAATTAAGAAAAAACAGGGTATAAAAATATTCATTCAAAGCAATGCAACATCTGCTTCATAACATGATTGATTGAGAAAAAAATATTAAATTTGCATATTTATAATATAAAATAGTCTATTTTTCATTTACCTTTTCAGGAAAAAATATGATAGAAGAAAGATCATTGCTATTATCTGTAAAAGCAGGTTCTGAGAAAGCCTATTATACTCTCTATAAGATGTGGGTTTCGAGGTTGTACAGATTTGTGTATCAATACTTAAAATCAGAAGATGCTACCGATGATATTGTTCAAGAAACCTTCTGTCGTATATGGACTAATCGTGAAAAGCTGAATCCCGATTCATCATTCAAGGCATATTTATTTACTATAGCTTATCACTTCTTGATAAAAGAGCTACGCAGACAATTGAACAATACTTCTATGGAAGAATTCATAGAATACCATGAACATATGAGAATATCGGGAGAAGACACTGATAAAGATATTGATTTTGATCAGTTTTGCAAAGCACTACAAAAAGCTAAAGACGCCCTTTCTCCACGTCAGCGTGAAATCTTTGAATTGAACAAAGAATATAATCTCTCTGTCGCAGAAATAGCAGAACATCTATCAATAAAAGAACAAGTCGTACGTAATCAACTATCAATTGCGCTAAAAATAATCAGAACTGAACTCCAACAATATTCATTTATACTCTTACTTTTCTTATATAAATTCTAATATTATGTTTTCTAACATATAATTTTACATGTTATATTTCCCATGTTCGTGGATATTACTCACAAACAAGGAAATATTTTTATGAGCACAAATATAGAAAACGAAATAAAAAACTTACTAAATAAATTCCGTTCCGAAACTATTCCACCGGAAGACTTTAAGAAACTGAAATCGGGAATAAATCAATTATCCGATTCTGATTTAAAAAATTCATTCGAGGAAGAATGGGAAATATTCGATGATTATAAGCCATTACCACAAGACAAAATACAAGCCTTATACCAAAAGTTGGACAAGAAAGCACATATTTCACCTATAATAAAGGTGAAAAAATACTGGCTACAAATTGCAGCCTCTATACTTTTAATAATGGCATGCGGACTTACTGCTTTATATTATATACAAAATAAAGATATGAAAGAACTTGCCGAGCAAAATATTGTAATAAACTCGGGAGAATATGGTAATTCACTGGTTACATTACCCGATGGAAGTTTAGTACATCTGAATGCGAAATCATCCCTTACATACAGGCAAGATTTTGGGCATAAAGATCGTAAGGTCAGCTTGTCGGGAGAAGGATATTTTGAAGTTAAAAAGAATACAGAAAAACATTTTATAGTAGCTACTGATGTAATGGATATAACTGTTACTGGTACCAAATTTAATGTCTACGCATACGAAAATAAAGATTTTGTAGAAATGGCACTTGTTGAAGGAAGTGTTAATGTTACGACAAAAGGCTCTACACATAATACATTAAGTGTTAAACCTAATCAAAAAGTAACATACAACAAACTAACAGGACAACTTAGCCTTGAGGAAACTTCAAACAAAGTAGAAACAGCCTGGCTAACCAAAGAACTCTCTTTCCGTCATGAAAAGATGAAAGATGTTTTCCGATGCCTGGAACGTAAATTTGGAGTTGTATTTGAAATAAGCAATCAGAATATATTGCAAGATGCATATACAGGGACATTCAATGATGAGAACATAGAAAGTATACTAAGAATATTGAAAATGCATTACGGATTTGAATATTCCATTAACGAAGAAATTATAACTATAGAATAAAATACAATATTAACCTTAAAAACAATGAAGAACAAATGAAAACATGAAAGAATCCCCGGACAATCGGCACATCATCCGGGGAAATGGCTTAGTCCAGAAGTAACACTATGTTGGCGCATAGTTAAACCGAACTTAAAACCTAAATTTATTACGTACTTATGAAAATCAAACAACAATTCATTGATTTGCACAAAGATAGTAAAAAGCACAGTAAAATCTGCCTTTTATGTGCATCTTTGTGTATGTTTACATTTACTGGTGGTTATGCACAGACTGGTAAAGTCAGCCTTGACCTGAATAATGCATCGGTAAAAGAATTATTTAGTGCTATCGAAAAACAAACTTCCTATCGTTTTTCATATCGTGACGTGGAAGTAAATGGAAAAACAGGTATCTCCGTTTCAGTAAAAAATGAAGAACTGAAAAGTGTATTAACAAACGAACTTAAAAAACAAAATCTATCTTATAAGGTTTCAGGCAATAAAATCATTATTACTCCTGTAAAGAAGCAATCAGACAAAAAACAGCAGAGCAATATTTCAGGTAAAGTTGTCGATGCTAATGGTGAGCCAATTATTGGTGCAACAATCAAAGAAGAAGGTACCAGTAATGGTGCTATCACCGACCTCGATGGTAACTATTCTCTTACCGTATCGAGTCCCGATGCCGTATTGCAGTTTTCTTATGTAGGTTATAAATCCGTAGAATTCCTAGCAGATAGAGGAGTTATCAATGTGACCATGCGGGAAGATACAGAGCGTCTGGATGAAGTTGTCGTTACGGCATTAGGTATCAAACGTGCAGAAAAAGCCCTGTCCTACAACGTACAACAGGTTAAATCGGAAGAGCTCGTAAGAGTAAAAGATGCCAACTTCGTAAACTCTCTAAACGGTAAGATTGCCGGTGTCAGCATCAACAAGAGTGCCAGTGGTGTAGGTGGTGCGACCCGTGTAGTAATGCGTGGTGCAAAATCCATCGAAGGTGACAACAACGCGCTCTATGTAGTAGACGGTATTCCTTTGTTCAATACCAACATGGGAAACACCGACAGTGGCATCATGGGAGAAGGGAAGGCCGGTACTGAAGGTATTGCCGATTTCAACCCCGAAGATATTGAAAGTATTTCTGTACTGAGCGGACCGTCGGCTGCTGCACTGTATGGTAGTAGCGCTGCAAACGGTGTTATCCTTATCACTACTAAAAAAGGTAAGGAAGGGAAACTGCAACTTTCATTCTCTTCTTCTACCGAATTCAGCAAAGCATACATGACTCCTGAATTTCAAAACACTTATGGAAATAAAAAGGATATGTATGAAAGTTGGGGAGAAAAATTAGCGACTCCATCTGATTATGATCCTAAAAAAGACTTTTTTAATACAGGAACCAACTTTATCAATTCAGTAACATTGACTACTGGTACGAAACAGAATCAAACATTTGCTTCTATTTCATCCACCAACTCTGACGGTATTGTACCCAATAACTCATATAACCGTTTGAACTTTACCATCCGCAATACATCTACATTTCTAAATGATAAATTACAACTTGATTTAGGAGCATCGTATGTGAAACAAGATGATAAGAATATGGTTTCACAAGGTCAATACTGGAACCCAGTTATGGCAGCATACCTGTTTCCGCGGGGAGAAAACTTTGAAGAAATCAAGACATTCGAACGTTTCGATGACAGCCGCAAAATTCCTGTTCAGTACTGGCCAATTGCAGAATCAACTTACGCTCCTCAAAACCCATATTGGACAGCGTTCCGTAATGTTTCAACCAACAATAAGAGCCGTTACATGTTCAATGTAGGATTAACTTATAAAATAACCGACTGGATCAATGTTGCTGCTCGTTACAGAATGGATGATACTTACGTAAAATTCGAACGTAAAATCTATGCATCTTCCGATCAGGTTTTTGCTGAAGGAACCAAAGGACATTATGAATATAGCAACTATAATGATCGTCAGGAGTATGCGGACTTCATGGTAAATATCAACAAACAGATCAAAGACTTCAATATTTCTGCCAACCTTGGATGGAGTTATTCCAACTACTGGGCAATAGAAAGAGGTTATAAAGGAACGTTATTGAAAGTACCTAACAAATTCGCAGTTTCCAATATTGATCCATCTAATGGCCGTACATCAGAAAAAGGTGGTGACAGTCGTATTCGTAATCATGCAGTATTCGGCAATGTTGAATTAGGATGGAAAAGTATGCTTTACTTAACTTTAACGGGACGTAATGACTGGAACTCACGTCTGGTAAATACCAATGAAGAATCATTCTTCTATCCGTCAATTGGTTTGTCTGGCATCATTTCTGAAATGGTACAATTACCTGAATTTATTTCTTATCTGAAAGTACGCGGTTCTTATACTGAAGTTGGTGCTCCGGTTTCACGTTCAGGATTAACTCCTGGCACTGTTACAACCCCAATCGTTGGAGGTATCCCGTCACCGACATATATCTATCCGTTTACAGACTTTAAAGCAGAACGTACCAAATCATACGAAGTAGGAGTCAGCTTGCGCTTGTGGAACAAATTCAGCGCTGAAGTTACTTATTATAAATCGAATACCTACAACCAGACTTTCTTGGGAGATTTGCCCGAATTTACAGGTTACCAAAAGATTTATCTGCAAGCTGGTAACGTAGAAAACAGAGGTTGGGAAGCATCTTTCGGTTATAATGATACGTTCAAAAACGGTTTGGCCGTTTCTTCTACCTTTACATTCTCTAAGAATATAAATGAGATCAAAGAAATGGTAAAGGACTACCACACAGATTTGATGGAAACTCCTATCAATATACCGGAAGTACTAAAAGACAACGGTCGTATTATTTTAAAAGAAGGTGGAAGCATTCATGATATCTATGCTAATACATTTTTCAAGAAAGATAGTCAGGGATATGTAGAAGTTAAAAGCGACGGTACATTTGGACTGGAAAGAGGAGAGCCCGTATATCTTGGAAAAACTTCTCCAGATTTTAACATGGGATGGAACAATGCCTTGTCATACAAAGGATTCGGATTTAGTTTCCTAATCAACGGACGATTTGGTGGAGTCGTCACTTCATCTACAGAAGCTATTCTCGACCGCTTCGGCGTATCTAAGCGCTCGGCAGAAGCTCGTGACGCAGGAGGTGCATTATTGCCAGGACAAGGCAGAGTAGATGCCAAAACTTATTATCAGATGATTGGTACTGGAAACTATGAAACTTCCGGATACTATTTGTATAGTGCAACCAACATTCGTTTACAGGAAATGACATTCAGCTATACCATGCCGAATAAATGGTTTGCAAATGTATTGAAAGACGTAACCGTTTCTTTCATCGCTAATAACCCATGGATGTTATATTGCAAAGCTCCATTTGACCCAGAATTGACGCCATCAACCAGTACTTACGGACAAGGTAATGATTACTTCATGCAACCAAGTGTACGCAGCTTTGGTTTTGGCATTAAATTTAAACTATAAAACACCCTTTTGATTATGAAAAAGATAAACCAATATAAATTTATAGCAGGTGTATTTGCCGTATCACTGCTGGCATCATGCAATTACGAGGAAATTAACACCAATCCGTTCGAACTGACTGATGAAGAAGGTATCATGGACGGAGTTGCTGTAGGTGGTCTGATTACGACTATCGAACGTACAGTCTTTCCAGTTGGTACACAAGCCGACGATACAGATATAATCAACCAATATCAAACAGATTATCATTTGTCAGCAGACTGCTGGAGCGGCTTCTTCGGACAGAACAACACATGGGGAGGTGGAAACAGCAACGTAACTTATTATTTGAACGACAGTTGGATTTCCGGTACTTATAAACGTGCATATACCAACGCCCTCGATCCGTGGAAAAAGCTGAAGGCGGCAGCCGAAAAGAATAATACACCGGAAGTTTTTGCCTTAGCACAAATCTTAAAGATTTCAGCATGGCACAAAGCACTGGAATGTTTTGGTCCAATGCCTTACTCACATGCAGCTGATGCAACAATGAATATTCCATTCGATTCTGAAAAGGATATCTATACAGCCATTTTCAAAGATTTGACAGATGCCATTGCAATTCTGACAGAAAAAGCCGAAAATGGTGTAGAGGTTATGAAAGAATACGACGTTGTATATGCAGGAAACTCTACCAAATGGGTGAAATATGCCAATTCTCTATTACTCCGCCTGGCAATGCGTGTCCGCTATGCTGACGCAGCATTGTCAAAACAATACGTTTCACAGGCATTAAGTCATTCCATCGGTGTTATGACTGCCAAAGACGATGAAGCACAAATGAGTACAGGAGCTGGATATACTTTCCGCAACAATATTTATTGGCTCTCCGAACAGTACGATGAATCACGCATGGGCTCATCTATGTTCTCTTACTTAATGGGATACGAAGACCCACGATTAAGTGCCTATTTCTTGCCTGTAGACTCAAAGAGCACAAAAGGACAAGAAGCTTTCGATGGTAAATTATATCAAGCAGTTCCCGCAGGTCACTTATATGGAAAGAATGATGAATATAAGATGTTCTCTAAACCTAATATACAAGCTTCCACTCCTACTTACTGGATGCGTGCTTCTGAGGTCTACTTCTTGCGAGCTGAAGCAGCTTTAGTGTGGGGAGGTGAATTTGGAAATGCCGAAGATTTATATAAACAAGGCATTGAGATGTCTTTCCAGGAAAATGGCGTAAGCTCATCAGTAGATACCTATATGAACTCTGGCAAAACTCCGATAAAACATGAAGTCACGGGAAATTACTCTTGCAGTTTTGCAGCTCCTTGCACAACAACTGCAAAATTTGAAGGAAGTACTGAGCAGAAACTGGAAAAAATCATGATTCAGAAATGGATTGCTCTCTTCCCCAACGGACAAGAAGCCTGGACAGAATGGAGAAGAACCGGATACCCCAAACTGAATCCCGTCATGGCAAACAGAGGAAGCAGCCAAGGAGTAACAACCGAAGGAGGTATACGTCGTATGGTATATCCAATCAGCTTCTATCAAACAGCAGATGGACAGGTTATTTACAACGATGCTGTGAAGATGCTGAGCAATGGACAAGATTTACCTAGCACTCATTTATGGTGGGATTGCAAATAAAAACCGAAACTATAGTTAATACAGTAAGACATGAAAACACTTAAAAAATTATTATACATCATACCTCTATTAGGAGCGATGATGACTTCTTGTACCGATGTTGAAAATATAGAAGTAGAACACATCGGCGGATACAACACATTAGGTGATAGTGAATATTACGCTAATCTGCGGGCCTATAAAGAAACCGCCAAAAACTACGGTCGTCCGGTCGCTTTCGGCTGGTTCTCAAACTGGGCTCCGTCAGGCGTCATGAGAAAAGGTTACTTATCTTCCGTCCCCGACAGTATGGATATCATTTCCATGTGGAGTGGCGCTCCGGGAAGATATGAGATTACCGAAGCTCAGAAACGAGACAAGGAGTTCGTACAGAAAGTTAAAGGAATCAAACTGCTGGAAGTAAGTTTGCTGTCATATTTAGGAAAAGGGAGAACTCCCGATTACATCTATGATGATATTGAAAAACAAGCTGAAGAAGAAGAATGGTCCGAATCAGAACTCAATGCAGCCAAGAAATATGCACGCTGGGACTTTTGGGGATTCAAGTCGCACAACTTCAGCAATACAGATGAACTGAACCAAGCTATAGCAAACTACGCCAAAGCACTTTGCGACTCGTTGTTCGTAAGCGACTGGGATGGCTTTGATATTGACTGGGAACCAGGAAGTGGTTTTAATGATTCAGACGGTACTCTGAATAACACAACTATTCTGGTGTTGGTAAAAGAAATGGGAAAATACATCGGTCCCAAAAGTGATCCGGAAGGTAAAGGTCACAAACTACTCTGTATCGATGGTCTTCTCAACTATTTTCCAGAAGAAATGGAAGAATATGTAGATTACTGGATTACTCAATCATACGGTAGTTCTTCACCACATTATTACAGTCCCGGCAACATTCCGGAAAAACTGATTATAACTGAAAACTTTGAATCCTATGCAACCTCTGGTGGCGCATTATTACGACAAGCAGCCTGGATGCCGGCAGAAGGATACAAAGGAGGAGTCGGTGCCTACCGTTTCGACAATGACTACGATAATACACCTGATTATAAATGGATGCGTCAGGCAATTCAAATCAACCAACAGGTATTCAATGAATGGAAGGCCAATCAGGGTAAAGAATAATATGAATCATGAAATTCTAAAGATATGAAACAACTATTGAAATATTTGGCATTTTGTGCTATAGCTGTCTTGCTGAACAGCTGTAACGACAGTGAAAGCGATTTGCTGGAAGCAAAAGTTTACTTCGAAAGCAAAGAACACACAATAGAGGCTCTGAACGAGCAACCTATCACATACGAATTGCAATCCAGAGTTTCTTCAGCATATTCTTCTCCAGTAGAAGTTTGTTATGAAATTGCAGGACAAAATGCAGTAAAGGAATACAATCAAAAATATGGGACCAATTACGAAACATTCAATGCGGCCAATGTAAAGTTAGGCAGCAATGTGACAACTATTCCCAGCGGAGCCATCTATTCCGAAAAGACTCCCATAGAGTTCACAAACCTGGAAAATATGGAAGAAGGTAAATCTTATCTGTTGCCGGTACGTATTCAGTCGTCTTCACTTCCAGCAATTGCCGGAAGTGACATTATTTACTTTATCATTACCAAGCCCGTGCAGATTAAAAAAGTTGCTCAGTTCCAAAGCAACTATATCCGAATTCCATTGGCAAGCGGTACAATGTTCACATCTGTTACTTACGAAGCTCTGATCTATATCAGCCAGTTCGGCAGCAATAATACCATCATGGGTAATGAAGGTATCTTGATTCTCCGAATCGGTGATACTGCTCTACCAGGAGGGCATAACGACTGGATTCAGATTGCGGGAAGCAAACAATACCACTCTACTCAAGCATTCGAGAAAGGGAAATGGTATCACGTAGCCTTTACATACGATCAGCCTTCAGGAAAGACTGCTATTTACATTAACGGTAGTAAAGCTGCCGAATCGACATGGGATACTCCAAGCTTCGATCTGGCATCAACAGGTAGTGGAGGATTCTTTATCGGTAAGGTTGCAAACTTCATGTGGGGCGAACGTCCGTTCTATGGCTACATGAGTGAAGTCAGACTTTGGACCGTGGCACGTACAGAAAACCAAATCAAACAAAATATGTTGAGTGTCGATCCAAACTCAGATGGTCTGGCTGCTTACTATAAGCTCAACGGAACCGACCAGTTCGAATCTGATGGCAAGAGTTATGTAAAAGACGCCTCTCCTAACGGAATGGATGGTCTGGCCAACGGAGGTTCAAGTCAGTTAACCATTAAAGAACTGGAAACTCCTGTAACCATAAAATAAAAGTTACTCTTTTTTACCCTTCAGATTCCCCTTAAAAGTGCCTGAAGGGTAAAAAAGAAGACCTCTCTTATAAAATAAGCAATCAAGAAGTTTTTTGAAAATTTGTACAAAAGTTTTCAGATTTTGTACAGAAACTTTAAGCATTTGTACAAAACTCCGTCTGTAACCGCAGGGATTTGCGCATACAGACGGAGTTCTTTTTTCTATTGGTTGTACAAATTTACTATTAAATTATCCGAAATATCAGATTGTTTTTAAGCAATATAGCTTCATCTCTAAACCAAGAATAAAGTAAGAATTCAAAAAGATAGGTTTTAATAGGGCATAATATAACGAAAGAGGTTGTAAACATTTAGCTTACAACCTCTTTTCCTTCGTGGACCAGCCAGGGCTTGAACCTGGGACCTCCAGATTATGAGAACGATAAAATGATATTCTACGATAGTTCATTTTATCAATATTAATTGAATATCAAGCAGTTATAAATTTTACTATTTCTTATAAAACTCATTAAATACCCATAACTGAAACAATTTGTTTTCGCATTGTTTTCGCAAAAATAGCGAAAAAAACATTCTAATATAGTATGATAGTAGTATTATGTACGAATATAAAAGTTTAATAGTATCTATGATACTTAATTTTCAATCTGTTATTTCAAAATATGAAGATAATTCATTAACTTTGCCACACTATGTATAAGGCAAACCATGACTATAAAGTGCTCTTTCCTGCAATATGGAAAAGTGAGTTTGCCTAACCATCGTGGGAGGGTTATTCCATTCCGATGAATCGAAGCGTAGAGGAAGTACCAGTCGGAGAGTACTTTAATATCAACGAAACGCGAGAGTTGCTCTAGGGGTTGAGACCGATTAGCATAAGCCCGGTTACCAGTCAGCGACAAGAGAGAACGAGATTGCACCGCTGCATATAACAACAATATTTTTATCCAATTAAGGATAAGAATTATGTGGTTATATGCAGTGTTTTGTGTATGTATACCTCACATCGCAAAGCGTCTGTATTCAGAGGTTATGTTGAACATAAACAATGAATGCAATGGAAAAATTAACAAAGTCTTTGTCTTTATTCAAAGAACGTGGTTGTACAGTTTCACTTGCCCTTGATATTCGAACTAATAGAAGAAAGTCAAGTGAATATCCCCTATCTGTTCGTTTTACATTAGAACGTAAAGCATTTTACTACCCTGTTGGTGGATCCTATACAGCGAAAGAATTTTCCGATATTTGTAATGCCGTAAAAAGCAGAAGCGATAATTATAAACTTCAAAAAGAGTGGAAAGATACACTTATTCCCAAATACAAAGAAATTCTGATGAACCTGAATAAAGGTGGTATTCTAACATTTGAAATGGTACGTCAATGTATCATGGGAGAAGAAGTCGCAACATCCAATGAAGAAACAATTAAACCACAATCTTTTATTGGCATATGGGAAGAAATCATTAGCGGATTACGGACAGACGATGATGGTGCACGCTTTACTACAGCAGAGAGTTATGAGTGCGCACTCAAATCATTAAGAAAGATACTCGGACCAAATATGATTAAAGGATTTTGCATTAGTGCAGCAGAAATTCAGAAGTGGAAGGACGGAATGCATAATGGAGTAAAAGATGAGAATGGGAAGATAGTAGGAAAAATCAGTGATACTACCGCAGGGATATATTTACGCTGTTGTCGTGCCGTATGGAATAAGTGTGTACATGAAGGCTATCTCAAAGATGTTCCTTATCCTTTCTCTAACAAGAAGGAGAAAGGACTTGTAAGTATTCCTAAGAGTGCAAAACGGAAACAAAGTTTCCTGAGTGTTAATCAAATGACAGAACTATATAACCTCTTTGTATCCAAGAAATATCCCGAATATTGGTCAGAAGAATATACCAAACGCGCTCACTACTCATTGGGATTGTTTCTTGCCCAGTATTTGTGTAATGGGTTCAATATGGCAGATGCAGGGCGATTGACTTACGATAATTATTATTATCAGACACATGGCAAAGCTTTCCGCTTCAACCGTAAGAAAACTTCCCGAAGAAGTACTGACGGTTCCTATCATACCTCCTTTACAATATATTTTAAATGAAGTGGCTGCACCTCCGACCCGAGGCGGTTTGGTCTTTCCCCACATATTAAAAGGAGCTGAAACAGAAGAACTGCGTCGCAAATATACAATGCAGGAAAACTCTAATGTGAAAGACCGTATCATCAAAATATGTCACGAAGCACTGAATTGGGATAAATCCATCAGTCCGTCTGGTACATGGTGCCGTCATTCGTTTGCCACGAACTTACATAATGCCGGAGTAGATATGGATTATATTTCTGAAAGCATGGGACACGCATCTTCTGATCATGCAATCACTCAAATATACATTGAGCACTATCCACTTGAAATTCAGATGGAAAATAACTCAAAGCTGTTGAATTTGACAAAAACTTCTGAAAGAGATTTGTTATTGGCAAAACTGACGAGTATGTCCACTGAGGATTTATCCAAATTGTTTAAACGACTATAATTCGATTTTAAGGATGATTCATTTCATAGAGAGAATAAGGGACTATTTTACTAAAAAGGATTGTGCTGATATGGCTATTCGTACTTGGAAATCCGCCAACGAAGAATTGTATGCCAATTTCTGTAAACGCATGGATGCTGTTGGAAAGGGTAACTTATCTATTTTGACAGATATGTATCAGATGATGCGGGAATGTACACCGTCAGAAGCTTTGCTGTTATATAACTGGCTTTCTGAACTTATAAATGGAAACGGCAAAAATGTACAGAATATAACCAATCAACAATGGGCCGGTAAGTATACAGATATTATAGCCCAATGTATTACCAACAAACGGTTATGGATAGGCATAAACATAAAAACAGCTACGGTAGAGCTACTCACATCCCCAAAGTCAGAATTACTTATGGTTCATTCCAAAACACCTCTTGAAATTTGGAATCGTTTGCCACAGGAAACGAAAGCCTATTTGACTGGGCAGTTGGATGTACTAATGAGAAACAACAAAGGATGCTATCTGTTAAGCAATCTTGAAAGAAAAATGGTGTATCAGTTCTTGACGTACATTTCCCAAATCATCGTCCTATCCCACGCCGTGTTTGTTGGAGAGTTTGTGGCTAACCAGTACGATTATGTGATAGAGAAAAAGGAGGCCTTAAGTTATTGTATGTACTATTTCGTAATATTTGACCACGGCCTTTCACGTATGGCTAAGTTACTTGACCGTCTGTTGAGTAGTGAAGAAGTTGATAATGGAGATATGCTTCTGATAAAATCGTGTATTGCTTTGCTTGTTAATAAAAGCATAGAGATAGGAACTGAAAGTAAAGCTGAGTGGGAAGCAACGGCTGAAGTATGTAATCCGGATATTTGGAAAGAAGTTATGTTTGCCTTGCGAAAAGTGAAAGGTAAACGTGGGAACAGAAAAGTAATACAATCATTGGATGACATCCTTATTGGGGATAAGGAACGTATCAAACAAGGCATTTACTCTTTTCTTGAAGAGAACACCGAGGATATAAGCCTTGCCTATTTATTGAAAGCTCTGGTAAAAGCTGGAAGAATGAAGACTTCTATAAGATACATGACATTTCATCGTGCCATCGAACAATTCTACCAGCGACATTACGGACATGACATTCCACAGAAAAGATATGGTGAAATCAAAGACATTACATTAACTTCACCTCAAAGAGGAAACAGTTATATCAAAGCAAAACGAATAATAGACCGATGGACAGATTATTTTATAAAAAACGGATAGTTGGGAAATCCAGCTATCCGTTTTTACTTTCTGTAAATATCTGTTGTAAATCGGTCGGTTATATTAAGATATAAATAAGCCGACCAATACGCTGAGTTTCATACAATACCTTTGCTTGTGAAATCGGTTTCACAGAGTTAAACCGAAGCTTAAAGTATTCAATAACTAAACAAATAAAGGTATGGAAGAAAAATTCAATCTAAACCAGTTGCTCCAAAAGCCCATCGCTATGATGACCGGCGAGGAACTTTGTTTTCTAATTACAAAAAGTGTAGAGTCCACAGAAAAAGCTACATCTCCAATAGCTCCAAAAGGCAACTACTATGGAATAGAGGGTATTGCCCGTGTGTTTGGATGTAGTGTACCTACGGCTAATCGCATTAAGAAGAGCGGTATAATCGACAAGGCTATCACACAGATAGGACGAAAAATCGTAGTGGATGCAGACCTTGCATTATCGCTGGCAAAGGAATCGGGTTGTATCCACATTAAAGAGTAAACAGTATGGAAGAGAATTGGAAACAGCAGCTGGCAACAGACAGCTACGGGAATCTTTTCCGCTCCATAAGCAATTATAGGCTCATCTTTACATCGGATGAAAACTTGAGAATGATAAAGTACGATACCTTTTCTCAGGATGATATATGTTTCTGCTCTTTATTTCATAATGTCAATGGCAATAAAATTGATGAAGAGTCAGTTGGAAAGATACAAGACTATCTGGAAAGGACATACAAATTATATCTGACGCAAAATAAGATATTTGAAATACTAAAAACAACCTCTTTAGAACGTAGTTTTAATCCTATACAGGATTTTATCACCCAAGAAATATGGGATGGGCAACCTCGTATAGCCACAACTATTATTGATTATTTAGGAGCGGAAGATACTCCTCTTATAAGGGAACAAACAAAGTTATGGTTCGTAGCGGCTGTTGCCCGGGTTTTTACCCCCGGTTGTAAGTTTGACAACGTATTGACTCTGCCTGGTCCCCAGGGCATCGGGAAAAGCACCTTTTTCAGAACTATCGGTGGAAAGTGGTTCAACGATTCGTTCTCTTTTGCCAGTGGTGACAAGGAGAAAGTAGAAACCATAACCAATGGTTGGATTATAGAAATAAGTGAGTTGAACGGTTTAAAATGGGCAAATGACGCAGAGGCAGCCAAAGCTTTTCTGAGCCGCTGTAGTGACTTTATGCGTCCTGCATACGGACATAAGGTAGTGGAATTTATGCGGCACAATGTCTTCGCAGCTACTACTAATGAAACAAATTTCCTGCAAGGTGACAATGGGAACCGTCGCTGGTGGATAATCCCGGTCAAAGGTAACGGTCATGTATCAGAATGGTTGGATATTTTACAACGTACTGTTCCTCAACTTTGGGCAGAAGCGTACATCTATTATCGGCAAGGAATGAAACTTTACTTAACACCAGATTTAGAAATCAAAGCAAATGAGGTACAGGGGCAACATTCCAACATTCTTATTGACCCCATCATGGAAGATTTGGAAATGTATTTGGAGCGTGAGATCCCCATCCAATATGCAAGTTGGACTATTCCTAACCGATTGGCTTATCAAAAAGGAGCATACCTAGATTCAAACTTCAAAATGACCACACTCAATATGGTTTGTGCCCGGCAGATTATAGAGGAATTACCCAATGATATAGTCAGACGCAATCCGTCTAAATACACATCACAATATATTAATCGCCTGATGTCTATGATTCCTAATTGGAAACGGAGTGATCAGGAAAAGGTCAAGGGGCTTCACCCTGCATATTGCGACAAGACAGGACGGACAAAGCATCCTTGGGTGAGAGTAGATACACCAGGCGAAGAAGCCAGTGCAACATTATTATTGTGAACAGAATTTACCATTCAAATTAAGGGAAAAGAAAAATATCATGTCCCTTTGTCCCTCTTTCCCCTAAAAAAATAATAAAAACAAAAAGTAGATAAAAAGAAAGTTATAAGATATGCATGGGACATGGGACAAAATGAATTGACTGTATGAAAAAGGAAGAGCTAATCAAGCAAATACAAAAGTATGAACCACTACTGGCAAATGCGGTCAGCCATATGGTGGAGTATATTCAAGACAATTATTCTGCTGCATATCCAAGCAAGGTACAAACCGAAGCTGTGAACGATTATCTGCGGAGTGTTTATGCTGACGGAGATGGCAGTATGTCAGAAAGAATTTGTGAACACCGCCGTATCGCTTCACAGAAAATCACGATTGCTGCTATTCCTGTTTTGGATAACTACCAACTTGATAAGCTGCAAAATGTACTTGACCATATAGCCTACGACAAGGAATATTATATGCCAGAGAGAGGATATGGAATGCACCGTTAACTTTCTCTTTTGGCTGCACTATTTATAAAAGATCTTCAAATAAACAGACGATGAAATCAAATTTGAACTATTGTATAGTACTTTCGTCAGAGCAGCTTACGTATCTGTCAGAAAGTAAATACGGCATTGACCGTATGAAGATTCTGCACCGCCTTATTGAAAAGGCAGTATTGAAAGAAACCAAGTATGCCATAAAAGGCTTCTCTACGACCTTGCAAGTGGGACAAGCCGTCCTTTCGGAGGTAGAATTGTCCAGCAAATTGGGCTATGATAAAAAAACTGTATCCCGTGTACTTGACAAGATGAACCAGTTAGGAATTGTCACATCTACACAAAGCAACCGAACAAGCATCCATACGCTGAAATGTATATCGGCATGGATGCAGGACGGCAACCGAATTGACAATCCTTTCTATGTCCGTTTAAAAGACAGACCTGACGATATGGGAGGAATGCCTGTAAACTCAGTTAAATGATACGGTTAGTATTTTGTCTGTGTTCCATAGTAAATTTGGATAGCCATATTGAAGAAGATTTTCTCAACTATAAGAATCAAGAATGGCATAAAACAAATATAGTGACAAAACTTTGTAATGGTATACTTTTGTATTGACACAAGTAATACCTACAGTTTTGATAAGATAGTTTTTTACCCTATTGTTTGTTATATATTATGCTTCTGTTTTACCACAAACTATAGCAGAGGAAAAAATCAGTGAAAAATATTTAGAGTAAATGTCAAGTATAGCAATATCTAAAACGTAACGTGTCCAGAGCGATTATGTGTGGTATTGCAAGAAGTTCCTATGTCGCACAAATTCGCTAAGCTCATTCGTACTACATAGGCATTTTTCGGCGGTCGCAAGCTCCCACCGTGTTGTACCTTTTAAATTAAAGACCACTTATAAATGTATAATAAAACATGAAAAAGAAAATCGATAATAATACCAATGAAGAGAATAGCAAGAATGCCAAGAAAATTATAAGACGTAACCTGCGGCTTGAAGCCCGTGTAACAGAGAAGGAATATTTCCAAGCCACAGAACTAGCCAAAACCTGCGGCTTGTCCATAAGTGACTACATACGCCGTACAGCTTTGGGGCAACATCCACGACAACGTCTATCTGAGCGTGAAATAGAAGCCCTATGTAGTTTGACAGATGCAAGGGGTGACCTTATCCGTATTGCAGCAGCTGTTAAGTCCATACAAGCAGACAAACGAGCCATGTACTTTAGTGATACCAGGTTTGTGGAACAATGGATGATAGCAGCAACGCAACTAATTAATCGCTGGAACCAGATAGAAAATTACCTTACCGAATAAATTACTTACCCATTATGATAGCAAAAGCCTCTACCATATCACATGGAGCGAATGCCATAAGATATTCCGTCAACAAAGAGAAAGCGGATATAGTAAAAGCCAATCTTCTTCCAGATAATATTTCTCCGGAAGCAATGTATGGGCGAATGATGCTTGTTCAAAAAAAATATGCTAAGAAAATCAATAAGGGCAGACCGCTTGGCAGGAACGTGATAAGAATTGAAATTTCCCCATCCGAGGAAGAAAGCCAGGGATGGACAATGGACGATTGGTTACGTTTGGCAAATGAATTCATCCGCGTATTTGATTCCATAGATCTCTCTGGTAAGACCAAGAGGACTTCTTCACAACATACCAACCTCAAGAACTCTCAATACATAGTAGCTCTGCACCGGGATTCCAAAAGTGGCATTCTTCACCTACACATTGATGCCAACCGTGTGGATATGGACGGAAAAATCAATGATAGTCATAAGATTGGCGAAAGGGCTGTTCTGGCTGCGAACATCATCAACGAGAAACGGGGCTGGATACAGTCTGAAGAAATTGGCATACACCATAGGCAGGAAATTTCAAACATCTGTATAGAGATACTTCGCTCTATGGAAAAATTCAGCTGGCAGCAGTATGAAACAGAACTGAAAAAACGAGGCTATAAAGTGCATTTGCAAGAAAAAGACGGAGGCGGAGTTTATGGCTATTCCATTAAGCGTGGTAACTCCACCTATAAGTCGTCCGTGTTGGGTATCGGGAGAAACCTGGCCCCTTCAAAAATAGAGACTACTTGGGCAAAACTTCATTCGCAGAAAAGGAAATTTGAATCGAAAGAGCCTACTTCCCGACAAGCACGGACAACTGACAGGACTTCTGTTATACAACCTTCAACTATTTCACAGCCGGTTATGAAACATTATGATATAATGACAGACGAATATCACAAATTCCACGTGGAGATACCCGAAGCCGCAGACAATATCATCCGTCAAGATTGTTCTTTGGAGGATGCCCATCCATTTGCAAAGATTGAAGAGATACAGCACACGGCTCTTTTGCTTTTTGCCGGATATTTGGATGCCGCTACAAGTATGGCTGCATCAAGTGGTGGAGGCGGCTCTGAAACAGGTAGTTGGGGAAGAGATAAGGACGAGGATGAACTTGAATGGGCACGCCGCTGTGCAAGAATGGCAAATAGTATGTGCAAACGTAAGAAAAGACTTCACAGATAAATTAACAATCAAAAAAACATGAATCATGGGAATTAGAAAATCAAAAATCACACCATCAATAAACGTTGATGATATGTTGAAAAAAGCTGAAATCAGCCATGAAACAGAAACAGAGAAACTGGATGTCGATAAGAGGCTCAAAGAAATATGTGAAATAAAAGAGACTTTGTTGAAAATTCAGCAAGACCTTCAGGATGCCATTAAAGCCGAGGGTAATGCTTCAGTAGTGTTGAAAAAGGCTATCAGTAACTCCAATAACATTGTCAATGGCATTTGCAATGCTATTGTAAAGGCCGAGCAAAATACAGAATTTAGAGCAACTATAAAATCTGAACATTTTGCCCAACTCCAACAACTCCTAAACCAGTCTGTCAAAACATGGGAAATCATGTTGGAGAATCATCGTTCCAAACAAACGAAAATGTTAACGGAACATGAATCTAATATACTCAAAATTCTCAAACGAAATGAAGGTATCTGGTTCTCAGATTTCTGGATGAAAGTCTTGGTGATATTTTTATTCGTTTATACGATGGTATTTGGATTGATTACATATTGTGCTACATGAAGTATTTTGTACGACAGTCAAAATGATATAAATTAAACTTGTGTCAGTAAAGAATACTAGTATTCTTTACTGACACAAGTTAGCTCTTACACGACAGAAAAACATGTCAATAATTTAGTCAAAATAGAAAAATAGAAATAAAGTATTACATGTTGGTGGTTTAAGGATATCTTTCAACTATCGTAAGGACAACTTGTTCAAAATAGAAAATGGTATCTGCAAGCTCTTTCATATATGGATTCAAATGTCTGTATGAATGAACCATAAAATTTCTAAATGAGTAAAACAAACTTTCCTCATCTTTTTGATTTGAAGCAATTTTGGCCAAATCGTATAAATGTTTACAACAACTATTGAATGACTTATTACAATTTGCTGATGGAATTTTGCATATATCCATAATTTCTTTTATCACTCCACGCTCTTTACGAATATGATTAATATTTTCCAAAAAATCATTTTCAGAACAAGATGGCAATGTTTGATATACACTGATTGCTTCATTAATTGATTTACTCACTCTCTTTGAAATCAGAAACTCTATTATCTGATAAAGAAGTATAAATCGGTATACAAGGTTATCAGCTTTAGGCAAAGATCTCATAATGCCATCTATGATTGGATCAGAATACATTGGAGGTATAAAAAAATCAACATGAATCCTTGAACCGGGAATGAGTCTCTTGTACTTATCTATTGTATACCCTTCAATTTCTTTATAACTATTATTTTCAACAAAATAGGAATAACCGTATTTTCTCAAGGAGTGTATACAGGCCCAAATACCATGATCTCTTCCAATTGTGCGGAGGTTTAGTATACAGATGCAAATATTTTCTTCAAAACACTTTGCTAAAGAATCTGCAGATAGTTTTATTTCATTAAGACGTTCTAATAGAACTCTATATGCTACAAACAAGTAGTTGTTATCAGCGGGACGTTTTGCTTCAAAACTATCTGAGTCTAAAACAGAAACAGGGAATATATATCCCACAGTTTCCTTAGCTGAGCCCAAATTTGACTCTAATGCAAAAACATTACTCTCCTTATTAAGAAAAGGATGAACCAAAAGTTGCACGTCAAAGTCAGAAGTATCTAAATCTTTCCATAATCCCTTTATTGATGGGCAATACTCAAAACAAAAGTCAGTTCCATTATTGTCTTTGAATATGAATTGATTACGGTCACCATTATTTTCGAAAACTATTTCTTTCATAAAGTCTCTCTTAAATAATCATTGTTTGCTCTGTTTGCTGCTAAAGATACATTTCCATATTCATCTCCTTCTTTATCAAACAAACGCTTAAAAAAACGATAAAAATATAGACGTTGATCATTACCAATCTTTTTAGCCTTATCTCGTAAAGAATCTAGGTCTTGTATAATTTGATACAATCCATCTTTAACCGTACAACTATCAATTTGATCTATAGCTATAAGAATATCATTAAATGAATAAATTATACCTAAAGATTTTAATGAACTAACTGCATTACCAAATCCAGTCATACTCTGTGATTTGTTGAAGATTCCAATTGCATTAAGAGCGTAAGGATTATTATGTAGATTTATTTCGTTTACATTTAGTTCTTCTCCATAGCATTCATGCATTTTACATACAAAATAATGATATGCAGTTAGAAAATCATCAAACGGACTATCTTCTTTCGTAACTTTTGCAAGACGTTCTAAATCTCTAACATTATCAAGAATATCCATGCGATCTAATGTGAGATAGTTTTCTTCAATATAAGAGGTAAATCCTTCTACAACATCGCGAAAACTATACTCACCTAAGCCTTTTGGAACGGTATTGTCAACTTCAGAAATGAGAGTTACACCTTTAACTTGGCAATTAGTTTTATAATCAGAGTAAATTATTTCAATTTGGTGTCGTGTAGTCATTCGTGTTTGACCTGTGTTCAAAGTGAGCATTCGGTAAAGAATGCCTAGTTTATTAATACCTGTGTATACTTCTAATCTCACCAAATTGTAAAGAGGATTTCCTGCTTCTTCCAAAATCTTTCCAGATTCCCAATCCATAACAACTTCCCTTATTGTATAAGAACGTTGCAATCCATCAAGAATCTTAATGCCATCAGGATTTTCTTTAATGATATCAATTATATTTGCATCTTTAGGTATATCCTCACAATATGCAAGTACGATAGGTGGCATAACACATCCTTTAATAAGATCTTGCTTTAGAAGATTGTATATAGATCCTGCATTACGTACTCTCTTTCTTTGATATTCATTATCTTTTAATCTATCTTTAATAAGATCATAATACTCACCTAAAGTAAGCTGTATTACATAATTTTGCGCACCAATACGCTTGTCAGAAATTAATAGACTATTCATAAAAAATTATTTAAAGTATTAAATTAAGTAATTAATATTTTTTTGTTTACTCTGTATGATTTCTTTTATTCAATCTTTTTACATCCACTTTATATCTTGGTAGGTTTATATGAACATAAAATAGACAGCCCTGCTTTCTCGTTAAATTATTACCTAATATTTTGTCTATCGAAAAAATACCATTCGCCCACTAACAATCAAATTTATACTTTCCTCCTTCGTCAACAGCTTACTTAGCTTCATCTTTCATAGATGTAAATCCAATTATTTTCTAATGATATAAACATTCGAAGTGTTAAGGTGACTTTGTTTCGTTGAATCCAACTTGTAATATCTATCAATGGAACTTTTGATTATTGGAAACAAATATTTTGCAAACACCTTAGTTGTATGTGTCGTTGCTATATGATTCATGAATGCTTCGTACTCATCATCCGTTCGACAAACATAATAAATTATGTTATGACGCATTTACATTAGTCTTATTTTTCAACAAAAGGGCTTGTATCAAAAGGCAAAATTTCAATAGATTCAGGTTCACTAACGAAAAAATTACTTTGATTATTATCATCAAAAATTTTGAGATCGGTGATGTGACGCTTTAGATTTACTCTTACAACAAAATTATCCATTTCCAAGCGTCTTGCCATGCTCATTTTACAGAACTCCTCACTTTGCTCTATACCAGCAAATCTACGCCCGCAAAGGTTTGCAGCAATACCAGTTGTAGAACTACCACTAAATGGGTCAAGTATCCAATCACCTTCATCGGTCGAAGCAAGAATTATACGTGTAAGCAAAGACAGAGGTTTTTGTGTAGGGTGCTTGCCACATGATTTCTCCCAACGTCCAACAGCAGGCAAACGCCAAACATCGGTCATCTGCTTGTTATCGTTAAGTTTCTTCATCAACTCGTAGTTATATTTATGAGCTATCTTCTTACACTTCCTTGCCCAGATAATAAACTCGGTGGAATAGGTGAAGAATCTGCACGAAATATTTACAGGAGGATTGGTTTTCTGCCAAGTAATTACATTCAAAATTTTATAACCAAGTTCCGTAAGACAACTAGCAACCGAAAAGATATTATGGTACGTACCGCTAATCCAGATAGTACCACTATCTTTCAGTTTATCGCGACACAAGTTAAGCCATTCCATGTTGAACTTCTTTATATCCTCTATATTCTTACCTTTATCCCATTCACCCTTATCTACGCAAACAACTTTTCCACTCTGCAGACTTATACCACCATTGGAGAGGAAGTAAGGAGGATCTGCAAATATCATATCGAACTTAAAGTTGAACTCAGGGAGGAGTTTAAACGTATCACCTTGGGCCAACAAAAAGTCTTTACTATCTGATTTATAATATGATTTAATCATGTTTATTAAAGAACGTAAGATGGAACGATATTCTCTAAATTTGTATTAACTTCTGGAACTGGCAAGCCTAATTCCTCCAATGGTATATATCCAAAATAATATCTACATCCTACGCTTATTATATAATTTAGTGTATCCTTATATTGGGGGGCTTTAAACCAATCGTCTAATACATAAAGATACTCGACCTTGTAATTTAGTTCAGAAAATAATTTAGTATATTGTTTCTTTTTGAAATCGCATGTTTGTAATTTTTCATCAACGCTACCAGCTACTTCCTGGTGCTTTACTTCCAAAATAAAAGCTGTATTATTAATAATGACGTATATGCAATTATCTGGCAAAAGTTGCTTTGAAATATGCTTTTGCCAATCTATACCATTAGCTTTTAAGAACTTATATAAGCTATGTTTTTTGAAAAGTCTTGCAACAAGCTCATTGTTGAAGTATACTCTTGTGTCATCAACTCTATAACCATTTTGAGAATTAAGAAATACAGCTAATTCAACTTGAGCTTCATATCTAAGTCCTGTTAATGTGTTAGATCCACCTGTACCACCTTTTATCATAAATCATAAATTATAAATTATTATCATCTTGTATTCTTTGACATACCCCGTGATAGTAACCCAATGCGAATGCAGCGTGTGGGCTTTTGTGTCTTTGGGCACGTGCTTGGCTTTCATCTAAGTTCGCAAGTACATTATCAATACTTAATGAACCATCAAGTTTATAACCTGCTGCATAACCTGCTTCATAAGCACATGCTGCACATTTGTGCCGTCCTACACCACCTTGGTCAGTTGGCAAATTACCCATGATATGCTGAACACTATCGTGATTTTTATTACATGCCATAATTCTAAGATTTTATTTGTTTTAAAAAACAGTTAATATCTGTAAGATTATAAACGCTTGGAATTATGTTATAAGCCTCTTGGAGCTTACTCTTTGCATTCTTCCATCCAATGCCATCTGTAATCCATACGAACTCAAATCCGGAAACTGAATTAATTTTTAGCGCAATTTCGGAATATGAACGAGCTACCTCATTGAGTTTGGAGCCACCACTACTATAGAAATTAACCTCTATAAGATATGTTTTTGTCGCTGTCGTAATTACAAAATCAAATCGTTTTTCGTCATCACCTAACACACTAGTAATTGTGGGCCATTCGCTTGAATATACCTCCTGGCGATAACTTATACCATTCTTATCGAATATTTTGGCAACAGTTCTTTCCATTACATGCCCACTACGATTCTTACGAGCATTTGTGTCAAGACCAGTCTCAATGCCAAAAACATAATCAACAAGATCCTTTATCTTTTTATCTTGGAAAATTTCTGTTAAACCTGTATCGTTAAGAAACTCCATAACACCATCAACAGAAGTAAAAAGGGAATTAAGAACGACACAATTCCCCAACGAGTTGATAACTTTCTTCTTACCTTCACTGCGTACTGCTATAAGAATATCCATTACATCGAAAGCGGATTTATCACGCTTCCATATTGTTTCTACGGCTTTACGTATATCAGGAGCACCAATCAAACTGTTTAGAATGCATAGGCTTAACTTGATATCATCCACATTTTCTGCGATCTTGGGAAAGTCACAAAAAAAATCCAAAGTCTGATTGGTCTCTTGCAATTGAGATATGAACTTATTGAAGTTTTTTACCATATTTCCTCTATATTTAAGAAGTTCTTTAATATTATGTATTTTCAAACCTCGTACTACAAGACATTTTTCAAAATGTCGTTTTTTTCTATAAAACACCATGGTTCTAATTGGAAATTATCAATGTATGAAACCGCCTTAGTATTATTATAGTTATGTACAAGAATCTCTGTCAACTTTCCACGCTTACTTGCATCTGAATTTATACTACGAGATGCCAACACCCTTTCTATCTTGTACTTACTATAAAGTACATCAAAAAAATCATCTTCATCATTTTTCCTTTTGCAGTCTGAATTACTAAGCATAAATTTGTGTCCTGCCTGATGAATACGGTCGCAATATTCCTTCAAACGTACCTGAGCATCATCGTTAAATGATTCCTTAGTGTAATCGTTGAAGCTTGATGTGTTACTTAAGGGACGATAAGGTGGATCAAAGTAAAAGAGTGTATTATCAGTAGTATACTCAAATGTAGCCTCAAAATCACCTGTAAGGATTTCTACACGTTGTAGCAAAAGACTATCCGCTTTGATGGTTACCTCATCACAAATCATAGGGTTAGCATACTTACCAAACGGCACATTGAAAAGTCCTTTTTTGTTTACACGATACAAGCCGTTAAAACATGTACGGTTGAGAAAGAAAAACTTTGTTGTATTCTCTATCGGATCAAGATTCTTCTCGTTATATCGATCACGTACGGCTAAAAAGAACTCTTTACGAGTTTCCTCTGTTTTAAGAGCAAAATAAGCATTCTGAATGTCACGAAGAGATTCAATGAGCATTTCAGGATTGTCGCGAACTGTACGATAGCATATCGCAAGGTCTGGGTTTATGTCATTGATGACAGCATGTGTTATATTGGGATACTGTTGCAACATGTAGAAAAGCATTGCCCCACCACCTACGAAAGGTTCAATATAAGTTGCATTCTTCCAGTTACTAAAGTCAGCTGGAAGTAATCTGTCCAATTGTCCAATGAGTTGAGTCTTGCCTCCCACCCATTTGATAAAAGGTTTTGCGTTTGCCATTATTTTATAAATTATAATTTAAAAGTTGGTTCAACATAAAGACTCTCTACTGTTTCATTTGTTATTGAATAAAGTGAAGTTAATATAAAGATCGATTTCGGAATACCAGTCCATGATAAAAGTTTAAAATGTTCTTGTAAATATTATCACAAGTATAAGATTTATTCTTATAATTCAATAAGGCGTAATTATTTTTTATGGTCTACTCAAATATTCGTTTGTACAATTATAAAGACTTCAACTTTTAAAGGGATTGCCCACAAAATTGTAATGGAATTCCCTAAATTTCCAAATACAATATGAAAACATATGATTGTTCTTAATCTATTTGGGGTAATTCATCAAATCGAACAAGTGAATCGAGAGGGGTATCAAGTATCTTGGATATTTGCATTAACATCTCTAGTGTTGGTTGTGCTGCATTAGTACACCATTTACTTACGGTGGCAGGATCTTTACCGACGCGTTCTGCAAGCCACTTGTTTGTTTTGCCTTTCTCTACCAAGACAACTTTGATACGGTTGATTTTTCGTTCCATGCTGTAGCCATTTTTTATGTTTAATTTGCGATATTACTAAATTCTGCTTAAACTTTTGAAAGATACAAATATTTTTTAAAGAATCAATCAATTTTATTGCGTTTTCTTCAATTTTATTGCGGACTTCAGTTACTTCCGTATGGAAGTTTTATTGCAAACTCTTATAAATTGGCTTTTGAATAAATAATCTATCACGGAGATTAGTAGAAACTCAATCTTCAAAAAGATGAAACTCAAACCTTTTGTTTTCGCATTGTTTTCGCATGAAAACAAAAAAGGCAGTCAGCGAATTGCTAACTGCCTGATTTTCTTCGTGGACCAGCCTGGGCTTGAACCAGGGACCTCCAGATTATGAGTCTGTTGCTCTAACCAACTGAGCTACAAGTCCAATTTAAGAGTTTCCCTTAAATCCGTGTGCAAAAGTAATAGATTAGCCTGAAACTTGCAACATTTACGAGGATTTTTTTATAAAAAAAACTAATCTGTACAGGTATATCAATATATATTGTATTTTTGTGCTACTTAATCATTTAATAACTAGGCATTATGTCACAAAGCACAAATGAACCTCATCTGACTGGATTGACCGACCAAGAAGTCATTGCAAGTCGTGAGAAAAATGGAATCAACTTATTGACTCCTCCCAAACGTCCTTCCATTTGGAAATTATATCTGGAAAAATTTCAAGATCCTGTAATCCGCGTACTATTGGTAGCAGCGGTATTCTCCCTCATTATTTCAATCATTGAAAGTGAATATGCTGAAACAATCGGTATTTTCTTTGCAATCTTCCTTGCAACAGGAATCGGATTTTATTTTGAATATGATGCCAATAAAAAATTCGATTTGCTGAATGCAGTAGGTGAAGAAACACCTGTAACCGTTATCCGTAACGGAAAAATCAAGGAAATACCTCGTAAAGACATCGTAGTAGGCGATATCGTCGTATTGAATACTGGAGAAGAAGTTCCTGCCGACGGTACATTGGTAGAAGCCGTTTCACTGCAAGTCAACGAATCGACTCTTACCGGTGAATTAATGGTAAATAAAACTACCGATGAAGCGCATTTCGATGACGAGGCAACCTATCCGTCGAACACCGTCATGCGAGGAACAACTATTACCGACGGACATGGTATTATGCGTGTAGAACGCGTGGGTGACGCTACAGAAATCGGTAAGGTTGCACGGCAGTCTACCGAACAAAGTCAGGAACAGACGCCGCTGAATATCCAGCTTACCAAACTGGCAAACTTGATTGGTAAGGCAGGTTTTACAATTGCCGCACTGACTTTTATCGTTTTTACCAGTAAAGATTTATACCAGTATCTTACTGTAACAGAAGTAACCGACTGGCATCAGTGGCTGGAGATAGCACGTATCGTATTGAAGTACTTCATGATGGCTGTCACCTTAATCGTTGTAGCAGTACCTGAAGGATTGCCGATGAGTGTAACCCTCAGCCTTGCTCTGAACATGCGACGTATGCTAAAAACCAATAACCTGGTTAGAAAGATGCATGCTTGCGAAACAATGGGTGCCATCACAGTTATCTGTACCGATAAAACAGGAACACTTACTCAGAACCTGATGCAGGTATACGAAGCTCAGGTAGATGAAAGCCAACCTGACCTAGTAGCAGAAGGTATAGCAGCTAACTCAACTGCATTCCTTGAAGAAAAGGCTGAAGGTGAAAAACCATCGGGCGTAGGAAATCCTACCGAAATAGCTCTTTTGCTTTGGTTGAACGGTAAAGGACAGAATTACATGAAACTGCGTGAAGAGGCTAAAGTGGTCAACCAACTGACTTTCTCTACCGAACGTAAATACATGGCTACGCTGGTCGATTCACCGATTCAGAAAAAACGGATACTCTATATCAAAGGAGCTCCCGAAATTGTCATGAGTAAATGTAATCTGGATAAAGCACAAATTGACAAATACAACGAACAATTGCTTGCCTACCAGAATAAGGCTATGCGTACACTGGGTATAGCCTACAAAGTTGTCCCGGAAAACGCTTCCGACGACTGCGCTGAGTTGGTTGGTGAAGGAGGCATGACTTTCTTAGGCATCTTTGCCATCAGCGACCCGATTCGTCCAGATGTACCCGATGCCGTAAAGAAATGTCAGTCGGCAGGTATCGGAGTCAAGATTGTAACAGGTGATACTCCGGGAACAGCAACAGAAATTGCACGGCAGATTGGGCTTTGGACTCCTCAAGATACAGAACGTAATCGTATTACCGGCGTAGAGTTTGCAGCATTAAGCGATGAAGAAGCCCTCGACCGTGTACTCGACCTGAAAGTAATGAGTCGTGCCCGTCCGATGGATAAACAGCGTCTGGTACAATTATTACAGCAAAAAGGAGCCGTCGTAGCCGTTACCGGTGATGGAACAAACGACGCACCTGCCCTGAACCACGCACAAGTTGGCTTGTCGATGGGTACCGGAACTTCTGTAGCCAAAGAGGCAAGCGATATTACCTTGTTGGATGATTCATTCAATAGCATTGCAACTGCTGTCATGTGGGGACGTTCATTGTATAAAAACATACAGCGCTTTATCGTATTCCAGCTTACCATTAATGTGGTAGCCTTACTGAGTGTCCTGCTGGGTGCCTTCTTCGGAACAGAGTTACCGCTTACCGTTACACAGATGCTTTGGGTGAACCTGATCATGGATACTTTTGCAGCAATGGCTCTTGCCTCGATTGCACCAAGTATGGATGTGATGAACGAAAAGCCACGCCGCCGCACCGATTTCATCATTACTCCAGCCATGCGTAACAATATTTTCGGAGTAGGTTTGGGATTCCTTGCTATCCTGATGGGATTGCTGGTTTACTTCAAGAATCTTCCAGAAGGGATGGATACACATCATCTTACTGTATTCTTCACCATATTCGTGATGCTTCAGTTCTGGAACCTGTTCAATGCAAGTGTTTTCGGTACGAACCATTCATTCTTTAAAGATGCAGGACACGCATTAGGCATGCTGGGCGTTGCACTGATTATTCTTGTCGGACAGATTCTGATTGTAAGTTTTGGTGGTAAGGTTTTCCGTACCGAACCTCTTCCCCTGAATGAATGGTTGTATATCATAGGAGGAACCTCATTCGTTCTATGGATTGGAGAAATATGGAGAGGCATCAAACGTTTAAGCAGCAAATAAATCGATGCGACAAACATTGGTTATAAAATGAATGAACAAATAAAAAATATCATCTTCGACTGGGGAGGCGTACTGATAGACCTGAATCTGGAAGGGTGTATCAGCGCCTTCGAACAGGCGGGAGCAGTCAATGTGCGTGACCTGCTGACAGGCACTAACGAGCTGGGCTTCTTCCGCGATTATGAGTGCGGGAAAATAAGCACGCCCGAATTTCGTGAGGCTATACGTAAACATATCAATAAACCGCTTACGGATGAGGATATAGACCGTATGTGGAATATGGAGTTGCTTACTATTCCTGAAGAAAAGCTCCAGTTGCTCACCGAGTTGAGTAAGCATTATCGTCTATTCTTATTAAGCAATACGAACGAACTTCACTGGGAATATGGTTACAAGAATGCATTCTGCCGTAACGGAAAAGATTATACAATGTACTTTGAGCGTATTTTCCTGTCGTATCGCATGCACCTGTCAAAACCCGATCCTGCTATTTTCCAAAGGGTTTTACAAGAAGCCAGCCTTCAACCAGCAGAAACATTGTTCATAGACGACGCAGAAACGAATTGTCTGGCAGCAGCCTCAACGGGCATGCAGGCTGCTCACTACATACCGGGAACAAATCTCGGTGATTTATTTAAATAAATTTCTACATGAAGATTATAACAGACGAGATTAAGCAAATACTTTTACCTTGCGTGGCAACTATCGGTTGCTTCGACGGACTACACCGTGGCCATCGTTTCCTTATCGAACAGGTTTGTAGAGAAGCCCGCCAAAGGAACTTCCATAGTGCGCTCATAACCTTTCCCGTACACCCACGTCAGGTCATGCAAAGTAGTTATCGCCCTCAATGGCTTACTTGTCTGCCGCAAAAAACATATCTTATACAACAAACGGAAGCCGATTATTGTATCATGCTTCCATTTACCCAAAAGCTGTCCCTACTCTCTGCACGCGAATTTATGCAACTGCTCAGAGAACGCTTTAATGTCCGTGTACTGGTTATCGGCTACGATCACCGATTCGGGCATAACCGTAGCGAAGGCTTCAATGATTATTGTCAGTATGGAAAAGAGTTGGACATGGAAGTCGTTCGTGCACAGGCATTAGTAGAAGACGGAGTATCCATCAGCTCGTCTGTCATACGCAAGGCTTTAAAAGAAGGTGATATACAACATGCCAATCATTATCTGGGCTATCGCTATTATCTGGACGGCACTGTTGTAGACGGATATAAGGTAGGGCGTAAGTTAGGCTTTCCGACCGCCAATCTCCTCCCCTCTTGTCCTGACAAGCTCATTCCCAAAGAAGGCGTATATGCTGTATATGCGTATATTGACGAAGTACGTTATGCCGGCATGCTAAATATCGGACATCGTCCAACCGTTGACAATGGTTCTGATTTAAGCATCGAAGTACATATTCTCAACTTCTCAGGAAATATTTACCGTCATCACATGCGGATAGAATTTATTGATTTTATCCGTGAAGAACAAAAATTTGATAGTCTGGAACATCTGATCACTCAATTAAACACAGACCGTGAAACAGTATCCCGACTGTTATCAAACTTATAAACATAATTCAAGTTCGCCCTTCTCTAAAAGTCAGGAACTCGAACTTAAATTATTTTCCATTTTCCCGGTTTCGATAATCTTTAGGTGAATATCCATATTGTCTAAGAAACTCACGGTAGAAATACGATTTATTAGAGAACCCACAACGAAACATAATTTCGCTCACAGTTAATTGAGTAGTCCGTAATAATTTAGCCGCATGTTCTAACCGAATACTTCGTATAAATTCACCCGGAGTCTTATCCAAGATTTCTTTAAACTTACGATATAAAGAGGCTTTACTCATACCCAGTTTTTCAGCAACCCAAACAGGAGTTAATTCTTCTTCATCTATATGTTCTGCAACTAAGTTAGAGACATCTTCCAGAAGTTTCTCATCATCAGGATGCAAAACACGCCCATCCTTTATTTTAACGGCAGAAAGGCTTGAATTAAAATAGTCCTTTAAAGACTGTTGACGTGACAATAAATTTTCCACGGTAGAAACGACCTGCAAAGGATGGAAAGGTTTTGTCAAATAAACATCCGCTCCATAATTACAAGCCTTAACCTGATCTTCAACAGTACCCTTTCCAGACACGACAATTATAGGTATATAACTTGTATGAGGATCAGACTTTAAAGAACGAATAAATGTCAATCCATCCATTGGCTCCATAATCATATCCGTTAAAATAATATCAGGATGATTCTGCTTTACCTTCATCAATGCCTCCTTTCCATCACAGGCTTCTTCCAATATATAATCCTTTAATATATCACATAATAAATGACGTAAATGCTCATCGTCTTCAATAATTAATACTGTCGGGGTTTGACTATAAGAAACTTCATTATCTTCATGATGAGAAGAATGAACATCAACCTCTTTATTAGTTAAAACAGTGCCCTTATCAGGACTAAGAGGAGGAATAAATACTTCAAATTCCACATATTTGCCTAAAACACTACTTACCTTTATTGTTCCTTCTAATATCTCAACCAACTGCTTAGTAAGATTAAGTCCAATCCCATTACTTACAGAATTCTCTGTATACGGAGCATCAAAGATTTTATAACGATCAAAAATCTCATTCATTTGCTTATCCGTTAATCCCTTCCCAGAATTACGAATAACAAACTTCAATGAGGAATCATTGTTCTGTTCTGCATAAATTTGTATAATTCCCAAACGTGGAGTATATTTAAATGCATTAGAAAGTAAATTAAAGAAAATTTTTTCCAAAGAATTACGATCGGAATATAAATTCAAAGAACAACGATTCTCAATATGGAAATTGATTTTATTTTCCTTAAGGATATCAACATAATTACTTGCAACAGAATCTATCAATTCTTTAATATCAATCTGCTCCGGACAAATATCGAGATTTCTAACGCCAGCCTTACGGAAATCCATCAATTCCCGAATAAGTCGCTGCATTCTTTCCGCATTATCCTTAATGATATTCAAATATTTCCTCGAGTCATCAGACAAGTCCTTTTTCTCTAATAAATATTGTACAGGTGTATAAATCAATGTCAGCGGAGTAAAGAATTCATGGGCTACATTAGTAAAAAAGTTCAATTTCGATTCATACATTTTCTGTTCATGTGCAGTTTCTACACGAGCTATCAAGATTTGCTTACTCAAACGAATTCGCCCTACTATAATCCGTTTAGTTATATAAATAATTATAATACATATTACAGTATAAACAAGCAAAGCAGGAGTTTTAAGCCACCACGGATAACCTACTTTGATTGTCAACTGATAAACATTGGTTCCCCAGACCTTATCACCATTTGTAGTTTTTACTTCCAAATGATATACTCCTGGTTGAAGTTGCCCAAAGCTAAGATTTGGATTATTCCCCATATAAATCCAATTGGGAGAGCGATCACAGAAGCGATAGGCATATTCACAATTTCCGTTTTTTATAAAATCCTTCGTTAGAAAGGTCAAAGTAAAAGCCTTTTCGTCGTAATCCAACCGTAAAACACCATCCTTGATACGAGAGTTTACATCCTGTGGCGTATTGAAAATCTTTATGCTTTCCAAAATCAACAAAGGATTAAAGTCACGCAAATGAATATCATCCGGAGTAAAGTAACTAAAGCCATTTACTCCTCCAAAATACAACTGATTATTACTGTCACGAAAATAAGCACCATCTGCGAACTCATCATTATGTAATCCGTCATTGAAAGTATAATCTTCTATCTTATTTGTATTAACCTCTAAATGAATCAGACCTTGAGCGGTACCTGCCCAAATATTTCCTTTTTTATCTTTCAAAATACCATGAACAGTTTTGTTTACCAATTGCTCGGCATATTGCATAACAAATGGATTATTACCAACATTCAGCTTATTCAAACCATAACTTGTTCCAATCCATATTTCATCCCGATCTTGTGACAAACATAGTACGTCATTATTTGTCAAATGAATATTAGAATAAAGCTCCTCCAAGGGTTGTATTTTATCTTCGATAATATCCACTCGATTGAGTCCACCACCTCGTGTACCGAACCAGACATAACGTCCGGAAGTATTAGCTGTTATAGCATAAACAATATCATTATTCAATGGATTATTCGTATTAGATGATATATATTGTTTAAGTCCCAGTACTTTATACCCTCCATTTTCTTTCCGGATATTTATCCGTATTAATCCATATCCTGATGTTCCGACCCATAATAATGAATCATTATTTGTAAAGTATAAGCTATAAACAGAACGGAAATAAGGATATTTAGCCGGAATATCCAACATTTTCACTTCCTTCTTTCCTATTTGGAGCACTCCTATCCCTTTACCTTCCGTTCCAATGAAAATATCACCATAATGATTTTTCTTTAATGCATAAACAGACATGGAAGGTAAACCATTACTCTCGTCCAGGAAATTGAATAGTGATTTTTTCTGCACATCAAACAATTTTATTCCACTTCCTTTAGTACCCACTATAATATTCCCCTTGTCATCTTCACAAAAGCACCGTACGGGATTTTCTGTCACAACTCTATAAAATAAGGACTGATAAGGCAATAACTGCATAATTCCTTGCCCATCGGTTCCTATCCACCAGATATCTTGGCTACCAAGATATAAAGTAACAACAGAAGTCTGTTCTGTAACTTCTTTCAGAGTAGAACATTTCATCGTAGACATATCATAGATTTTGCATCCTCCTTCAATAAATCCGACAATCAATGACTTCCCTCTGACAACAACATCCGAAATTTTTTTATTCGTATCAGTATTAATAGAATAAAGCTGATGTAAATGGGCATCAAATACAATAATTTTATCTTTACTCGCTGTAATCAAATATTTATCAGAAAGAATTATCTTTTGTATTCGTTCTTTTTGATGCAATTCCAACCAATCTAATTTTCCGGAAACAAGTTCATTTGAATTGCGTAAATATTTGGCATATCCTCCTGTAGATAGAAAGACTACATGCCCTTCCGTATCAATCAAAAAATCTACAAAACTTTTATCCAGATCAACTTTCAATAGACAAAACTGGCTTTTATTATCATCATAAATAAATATACCATACCCTTTTACCCAGCAGAAAAGTTTTCCCTCTGGAGATTGAGCAAGAACATAAGAATTTTCTTGCCGAGGAATTTTATTACCTAAATAATAACGTGTAAACTTTTTAGATTCTCTATCGAATTTATTTATACCATTATCCGTAGCAATCCACAAAAAATTTTTATGCTCTATTATTTGTCTAATGATATTATTACTTATAGACGTTGAATCATTTTTACTATATCTGAATGAAAATATGGTCCTGCCATTATATGCATTTAGTCCATCCCAAGTTCCAATCCAAATAATATTTTCAGAATCTTCTAATATACAGTTTACAGAATTATTAGTCAAGCCATTAATATTAGAAATAGATTCCTTTACATAAATTCCATATATATTTGCTGGAACTCCAATAACCCAACAAAATAAAAAATATCTGATAAATACAATAATCTTTCTCATGGAGATAAATCAAACAACAATAACTTACAAAAACAAAGATAAGGATTTCTTAGTTCCATTTTTTAATGATTTGCAGCAAAATAAGAAGAAATATTCTGGACGAAATAGAGACTTTAACTTCCTCATCGCCCAGAACGATTAGATCCAACTATGCACTCTTAAATAAATTATTACTTTTCCACTGATAATACGGTCTCAACATAACCCGGGTCTTGAACAGGCAAACGCATTCCTGCAACCTCCAATGCACGAAGTACAAATACATTCCAAGAAAACACACGAGTACTAGGCCACCAGCAGCCTGGCACCGTTACATCGAACGGCAAAAATTCGTGACTAAATGGTTCATCGGGATGAAGATTAATTTCTACTGCTAAACGTTTTTTTATTCGCATTTTGGCGTCTTTCCATCCATGTTTCAACCCTGCAACATAGCCACAAATCTCTTCACGCAACCAACTTCCTGCATTATAATAGACGCCATTATCCCAAAACATATTTGGAGAAAAAGGCTTATTCTCCTGAGTAAAATAAATATCTCTAACATGAGATATTATTGGAGAATAACCATTCCTATACGGTATTTTATCTAAGGTATTAATAACCATTTCCGACGTTAATATCGGTCTGTCGAATAACCACCATGAAACAAATTCCGGAAGTAAAGAATTAAATGTAATTGAGTAAGGATATTTTCTATTATCAATCAAGTACCCTCGTTTCTCATCGTAAAACTTTCTATATTCTTGATTAGCTTTTTCTATATAATCCTGAGTAACAGGCATTCCTAATTCTTTGGCGACTTGCATTGTTACAGCAAACATCCCTTGGTTGACAGCCAAATCGATCGTTTTATCAGGATAATCTACAACATCATTCTGTCCTAAGACAAACTCAGCAGCACAAACGCCATCACCATCGGGATCATATTCACTCATACAAAACTCAAATGCCTTTCTTATTTTATCCATCGGCATAGGAGTACCATAAAGTCTGTGATTAATCAAAGCATACCACAAAAACTCTAAAGTAGCTTCATTCCCTTTTACTTCTCGACTCCCCATAGAAGGAGTAATAATAGTTCCAATAGCCCCACGATCGTCTTGTGTAGAAGCCCAAGCGTTAAAAATTTCTTCGGATGCCTTTTTATCATATACTCCCATAAGACTCCAAAAAGAATCTCGGTTGTACATATCAGGAGCATAATTAATACTGGGAACATTCAACGAGGAAAAGTTATGACGACTTGTTATCCACATCAGCATTTGATAACAGGCATATAAACATTTTTCCTCAGTAGATCCCACAAAGTTCAACCCTTCGGCTAAATATATCTGAGAAGCCAAACGTAAGTCATGCAAAGTCGCTTGCGATGGATTAGCAAAAATAAATACTTTTTTCACAGATTTTTTCCCTTGTTCCAAACGATGATAAGCATAATTATGAGCGTCTGAACGTATAACTTCTATATCTTTTATTAACAAGTTAGAATTACGATTATTCAGGCCAGGAGCAGCTATTAAGAGGTAAATTGGTTCATCTTCTGTATTAGCAATAAAAGCTGTTTCTTCCTGCTGAATCCATTCTGACTGAAGAGATGGAATATCGGACTGATAATGTAATCCTATTACATCCTTATTTTCAGTTCCTTCACCTTTAAATAGCCTAATTGTAATAGGAGTATCTGAACGATGTTTAAGACGAATAGTATAAAATCCATCAGTCAAATAATAAGGAATACGTACTCCAGAAACATCTTTACCTTTCTTCTCTATTTCATAAATATCACCATACTTTTTTACGGCCCCATCATGATATGGTTTCCACGATCTCACGTCTGGAACTGGATACAAACATGTATCAATAGGATGATTAAAATCTGAGACTTCTCCAAAAGTATATTTCACAAAATTATTCTGCTTCAAGCGCTCGTCTTTATTGGAAATACGAATAAGATTTGCATCGCAAATTTCCCTTATCGCTCTAAAACCTATTTCTCCTTGTTTAGAAGGACGACGACGAATATTACGTGTCCACAAGTTTCGATTCCCAGCATCTGTCAACAATCCAACAGTCAAAGTATCATTCAGCATATATCCTGCGGCAGGATAGGTTTCATGAACAATTCCTCCCATGTTCATATTATCATCAAAACTCCAGAATAAACTCGGACTTTTTTCTGAAACAATAGAAGTATCTAATGAATAAAACAATAATGAAAGATTGTTTTGTTGCAATTCTATTTGCTTACTAACTACATTTTTATTTATAACTTCATAGATCACATTTACCGATAAATCAGCTTCCAGTTTTTTTAGATAAACCCGTCCTGAAAGTATAATTTTTCCATTTTCTTTTCTTACTTGAGTAGCTTTCCACCCTTGTAATATTTCTCTGACAGAATAATCTTCATTATCAAAATAAGCCTCTAATTCGCCACTCCGACCTTGGTCAGAAATCAGCTGTTTTCCCCAATAGATATTAACATAATATCCATCTTGGTCATTCCCCAGGACACGAAGTCTTATTTCATTCGCAAACACCTGTATATTAAAAAGGACCAAACAAAAAATGAAGCTAATAATTCGTTTATTCATAGTATTAATATTTATCATATTTTGAATAATAACCTTAGAAAAATGAGGGTGTATCTGACCAGATACACCCTCATAGAACTCTATAGCCTACACCAGGTTAATATCCCGGATTCTGTGTTAAAATATTATTTGTCTTATCTCTTTCTCCTTGAGGTATCGGTAAAAGATAATCTCTTCCATCATCAAAGTTACGTCCTTTTGATGTATTATATTTCTCTGCATAAGCACGCATCACCTCTCCAAAACGTTTCTGACGTATCAAATCATCACGTCTCCAACCTTCCATCGCTAATTCGCAACGACGTTCATGCCAAATAATCTCTCTCAATTGAGTTTTGTCTGTTACATTAATATCCTTTAATGTATTCGCTGTTACAACCGGAATATATGTTTGCTTTACTCTTCTCGGATCCTGCGCGGGAGTTTGTCTTGCTCTAGCTCTTACCTTATTTAAATAAATCAAAGCTTCACCCGGTTTATTATTTTCATTCAGAGCTTCTGCATACAATAGTAAAACATCCGAATAACGAATCATACGAATATTATAACTAATCATCCAATTATCAAAACCAACTTTATCTTTTGTCGGTACAGTCATTTTATAATCATGAAAACCTGTTTCTGAATCAGAATTATTCTGAGGATTTTCATCACCCACATACTGATCACCTGTTTGCGTAAATACATACGTAATACGAGGATCGTCCGGATCGAAAGCATCATACAAATCCTTTGTCGGAACATGAAAACCATATCCATCATACCCAATTGAAGTACGACTTGTGAAAAAATGAGGAACATTTGTACCTGTTCCAATATTTTTATCATAGACTTTATTAGGCAGTTCAAAAATTGATTCCGAACTGTTTTCATATTCAGGGAACCAGTTCCATCCATAATTATCCAACAGTTCATAATCCTTGTCAACTTCTACAACATCGTGCAAAACGGTTTCTGCTGACACAAAATCACCACGAAACATGTATGTTTTAGCAAGCATTGTCTTTGCAAAACCTCTTGTTACACGATAGGCATCAACCTCTGCATATTCATTTTTTGCCGGTAGATTTGAAGAATCTTCCAAATCTTGTATTATCTGTTTATACACTTCTTCTGAGGAGGAACGAGGAATGGTTAAAACTTCTGACGGAAGTTTTGGCTCAGTAATAAGAGGCACATCACCAAAACTTGTCACAAGACAATAATATCCGAATGCTCTCAGCGCCTTAGCCTCCAATACATAACGAGCAAGTAATTCTTTATCTCCCTGCGCTTTGGGAGCATAATAAATTACATCATTACAACGATTTACCAAGCGATAAAGTATTTCCCAACGACGTCCAACTTCTCCATTAGTGGTATATACCGTAAAATCTGAAAGATCACGTACTTCCGAACGGTCACCATCGCCATTTCCACCTTTTAATGCATCATCAGTACTGCAATCTCCAATAAAATAATGGTTCAGTGCATATTCATTCCAAGTTGTACGCAATTGTAAATAGGCACCTGTTAAAGCTTGTTCTATCTCTGTATCATTCTGATAATAGCTTTCACTGGTTGTTTTTCCATAACTGGGTTCATCCAAAGAGCAACTATTTAAACATGCCCCGACAAACAAACATGACAATATAAATAGACTTTTTTTCATATAGATTTTCTTTTTTAGAATTGTAAATTAACTCCGAAAGTAAAAGAACGGGCAGCTGGATAACGTGTATTATCGACTCCCATATCCAACGGATTATCCACTCCAATTTCAGGATCAAGTCCACTATATCCTGTCAATGTAAACACATTTTGTCCGCTCAAATACAATCTGCAACTAGAGAACAATTTCGTTTTCTGACAAATCTGGGCAGGTAAAGTATAGCCTATCTGTAGATTCTGCAAGCGTAAATACGAACCATCTTCTACATAGAATGAAGAAGCACGATAGTTATTATTTGAATCAGAATTTGTTATACGAGGATATTTTGCATCCACATCACCTTCCTTTCTCCACGCATCCGTATAAGCTTCAGCCAATGCATTTTGGTTTCCAGCTGTTGCCAACGTTCCTTTTGATGTATTCCATATATCATTACCTATTGTTCCTTGAAAAGCCATACTTACATCAAAGTTCTTATAATTAAATCCTAAGTTGAAGCCATAAATCAAATCAGGATTTGGATCACCAATGAAAGTACGGTCATCATCATCATTTAATTCTCCTTCTCCACTCAATTTAGCAAACTTAAAGTCACCGGGTTTCGCATTCGGCTGAATTTTAGTACCATTTTTATCTACATAATTATCTATCTCTTCTTGAGATTGGAAAATGCCAATTTGTTTATATCCCCAAAAACGTCCAATTGGACCTCCTACATAAGTACGAGAATTACTGCCACTCAAATACTCTGATGTTAATGCTGTAACTGTTGTTTTATAAGTAGACATATTCAAGCCGACATTATAATGGAAATTCTTACCTATCTGATTACGATAATTTAAAACAAACTCAAAACCTGTATTTTTCAAATCACCAGCATTGAAGAAAGGACTATTAGCAAATCCCCCAAAAGAAGGAACAGGCATTTCCAACAACATATCACTCGTTTTCTTAACATAGAAATCCATACTAACATCCAAACTATTACGGAAAAAGGCTAAATCAACTCCGACATTGGTCTGCTGACTAGTTTCCCATTTAATTTCAGAGTTTCCTGTATAAGTAGGGACATATCCTTGCGAATATGAATTACCAAAATACCATTGCATTTCATTATTCGTCCCAATTAAAGTATATGGGGCATCACGATTTATACGCTGATTGCCATTCTGTCCCCAACCTAAACGAAGTTTAAAATTAGAAATAACATTATCTATATTTAAATTCTTAAAGAATTGTTCATTATTAATTCTCCAGCCTAAAGAAACAGAAGGGAAATATCCCCAACGATTCCCCTTTGCAAAACGTGAAGAACCATCTGCGCGAAAATTAACTGTAGCTAAATAACGATCATCATACGAATAGTTGATACGTCCCAAGTAAGAGAGCATCGCAGAGGTTTCCTTTCCTCCAGATGTCTGATCACCTACTGTTTGTGCATCCAAAACATGGTATATTTCATCATTTCCTAAAGCACCACGTTTAAACGCATTAATGCCTTCTGAAGTATTCTTTTCATAAGTCATTGCAACCATAGCGTCCAAAGTACTTTTTCCAAAAGACGTATTATAATTCAAACGTTGTTCTACTGAATAATTGGAAACAACAGAACTATTATTTGTCAATTGTGTTTCCGTTAAATACTTTCCAGAAGTAGTAGTCAGATTATCCTCAGAAAAAGTAGACTCATAGGCAGGATTAAAATTCTTAAAGACATCATGATTACGTTCAAAGCTATACTGTACACGATAACTTAACCCCTTTAGCAACTTAACCTGAGCAAAGACATTTCCAAAAAGATTCAATTTATCGTTATAACGATCTGGTAGTTCCAATAATGCCACTGGATTAGGATCGAATGACCATTCCGTTGGAGCATATTTATTATATTCATAGTTAGAAGAAGATGGGTCAACTAATGGATTTATGACAGGGGTAAATGGATCCGCCTTTAAAATAAGATCAAACGAAGATAAGGCTCCAGTATCACGTTGTCTGATTTTAGCACCATTCAACGTTGCACCAACCGTAATATAATCATTAATATCGTATTCTTGGTTCAATCTTAGAGAAAGACGATTAAACTCAGTCGTAATAATTGAGCCTTCATCTCCTATATATCCCAAACTTATAGATGTTCTCGATTTATCAGTTCCTTTACGAATGCTAACATTATAATTCTGAGTGAAAGCAGTACGAGTCACTTCATCCCACCAATTAGTATCATAACCTTTCTTATATTGGTTGGTAAACTTTTCTTTTTTTTCTGCTGTAAAAGTAGGATCCTCTTTATAAGCTTCTGTGATAAAATTATAGAATTGCTCACTATTCATCATATCAAGAGCCTTATAGCTGTTTTTGATACCTACATAAGCATCAAAAGTTACAGTTGTTTCACCTTTTATACCACCTTTGGTTGTTACCAAAATTACGCCATTCGATCCACGTGAACCATATATTGCACAGGCAGAAGCATCTTTTAAAACCTCTATGCGCTCAATATCAGCAGGGTTTAAGCTACTGATATTATCCATAAACTGACCATCTACTACATAAAGCGGATTATTATCATTTACTGTTCCCAAACCACGTACACGAACTACAGCGTCTGCTCCCGGTTGCCCTGAGCTGGCAGCCACAAAGACTCCTGCTGCCTTACCTGTTAACAATTCAGATGCGTTAGATACAGCATAGTTTTTAATATCCTTGCTACTAATAGAAGCTAAGGAACCCGTCAAATCACTTTTTTTCTGAGTACCATAACCTATTACCACTATTTCATCCAACTGTTCATTATCCGATGTTAATTTTACATCGTATACACCACTTTTTGCAATTGTAAGTGCCTTAGTCTCATAACCAATATAAGAGAATTGCACTTTTCCAGAAGTAACTTCCAACGAATACTTTCCATCAAAATCAGTAATTGTACCATTGGTCGTCCCCTCTTCAACAATAGAAACACCTATTAAGGCTTCTCCTGTTACAGCATCCGAAACTGTTCCTGTAATTTTTTTTGTTTCTTGTGCCCACAAATACGTACATGTAAAAAGTAGACACAATAAAGAGAATAAATGCTTACTCATAGTTCTACTAGATTTTTATTTATATGAAATTATATATTGCTTATTTGCCAAAATGTGATTTTCTTCCAGACTCAGTTCCGTTCCCGCTGGAAGTTCCACTATAATACATGCTTCCTTTGCCGGTATAGTAAACACTCCATCTTTACTAATACCTTTTGCAACATATTTTTTAGAAACAATATCGAATAAGTCTACAATCTGCTTAGTCTGATAATTTATATGTTCATCTATATCATAAGGATTATAATATAAATATACGGGATAAGGTCTGGATGCATAAAAATCGGTTGAATTACAATCCAATTTTAAAATACCTCTTACATTAGTAGTATCAACAATAGCTCCTAAAATACCAACTGGCGATGAACTATAAACACTAAACATACTTTCTGTAGGATTTCCGTCAATCCACTTAGGACCATCACCTATTGCTACTGGTGAAACTCCTTTAAGTGATTCTTTTCCATAATCATCAAATTTACGCAACCCCTCATAAGCAATATTATTATTTGTTATATCTTTTAATTCTGGAGCCCATTGATGTTTTTCATCTATATTTTCAGGATAAAACAAACGACATGCACTAGCATTATTCAGCATCCATTTACCAATTGCCTTAGCATACTGAGGCTGATATTTTACCATTGGAACAAATGGCCATACCGGTTTGATGCTGTTCATTAGAAAAGCATATCCACCACCATCGGTGATACTTCCTTGCAAACCACTTACATCATAATCTCCCCATTTACCAACAATAATACCCCAGCCTGTTCTTCCTGTTGGACTTTTACAACCATCAAACACCCAGTTCAACAATTTTTGTACATCATAATTAGTTCCCTCTGTTGCATTCAAATAAGCAGCCGTATAAACGCCTAACGGAAGAAGAGCCTCATAAAAGCGACTTTCCTTTTGTGATAGTAAAGCTTCAATCGCACTTTTACTATGTTTCAAATAACGCACATCTCCAAACTTACGATAAGCGCATAGTAAAACATAAGCATGGCCGCCAGCAGCATCCTGCTGGAAAGGTATATGATTAATTCCCCCCTGCATTTTCCCATAATCAAAGTAAGAATAATCATAATTACCATTCAAAACAGAATCGGCCTTCGTAAACTGTTCTGCAATACTTCTCTGTATAGCTTCGGCACCATCTACACCAGGAAAGACGTCGCATACAGCATAATACAAAGCATTAGGTAATACATCATACCACCAATCACGACCATAGCCTCCTCCCTTTGAACCTACAGAAGATGTGGTATTATTCATTACAATATTCCAACCCGTATCCGAATTAAAATAATTTTGCTCCATCTTTACATAATTATAGCCATCTTGATTCGTCTTATCTATACCAACAAGGCCGGCTCCTAATATAGCAGCCAAAGAATTCAAGCTTTCGTGAAATTCTCCATTATTTGCTTTTTTCCCCTGACGAATGTCTTTAACGGCAGTATAAAGCCCAAAAGTTGATTGATCGACATTACGACAAGCACTATCCAACCAAATTAAAGGTCCGACTTTACTCGTATTTTTCCAATCAAACACAAACTTATCGAAGTCACGTGCTTTCTTCTTCCAATTTAGCATCTGATAGGTTGCTGGAATATCAGGCATTGAATCGACTCTATTAATGGCAACTTGTTCTACAGGAGCCCCAAAATCAATATTATTTGTACATGATACACACAAAAAAAGCGCACCAATCATTAACATTCCTTTTGTACTCATACTAACATTTTTTTCATTACTACATCAGTTTCATTAGTTATATTCTTTGCTAACGGATAAGCTAAAAGTTGTAATCCGGCAACTATAACAAGAGCATATTTTAACGCAAAATCTTGCGAAATCCAATAAGCAAGAAATAAGAATAACAACAATCCAAAAGCTCTCCCCATAAACAAACCAAATTCATGGCTTAAAATATAAGCATACTCGTTTCGTTGCTCTATCTTGGCAACGGCATCAATTGTACGCATCATTATTGGAAAATAAGCTAAATCAAATAATGGCTGAAATATCACTTTACATAAAACAAATAAAATAACACCTAGTGCAGAATATAAAATACCATTGCATAAGGTTCCTATAAAAAATAAGACCAGACCACTGACAAATATTTTTATACGATCCTCCGGATGAGCAATACGTCCTAAAACATAGACCAATAGAGCTGTCAATGCTCCACTTATCCCTTGGATAACTCCTAAGATACCTTCATCTCCTACCAACTTTAAGACCAAAATAGCCGGAGCAGTAACCAAAAAGCCTTGTACCATTCCTTTCAACATAGCTAAGCCCAACATTTTCTTCCACAGATTCGTAAAGCGAAAATATAAAAAATTAGTTTCCTGAGGATTTTTAAAATTTCCTTTCCACAATACTACACAAGCTATTAAAGTAACAAAAACAACCCCAAGAGTTACAGCCTGATATGACTTATTAATATCGAAAACAATACCCAAGATCGCTTTCCCATTCATAAGACTAAGAAAAGCTCCTATAACCAAAGGTACACCAATAGACGTTATAGAAAAGAAAAAAGACTCCAATCCAAAAAAGTAATTCCGATTATCATCGTTTGTATTGTTTAAAGCTAACAAATAACGATTTGTCCAAAAAAATCCAGAAGCTGCTCCCATAAAAAAGCCGGCAACTCCCAACTCCACTATACCCAATGACTTAATAGCCATCATTGCGAACATTGATAAACCACTGACAAGAATACCAGCTGAATATAGTGTTTTAACATTATAATAGCGCAACAAGAAACCATTAACAAAAGAAGTCGTAACAATTCCCAAATACATTGTCAATTGGTAAAAAGCGACCATTGTCGGATCACTGGTGTTTCTCATCACATAAGCTCCGACAAAAATCTCAACAACAGGAAGAACTAAGGCATAAAACAAATTAGTTATCAACAAGACCTTCATATTATGCTCCTGTTGCTTGAAAAACAAATATTCTGTTTTTAGCTTATTCATCAGATTCTAACATTTAATATATTAAGAATTTCTTTAACAGACAATTCAGCTTTACAGATAACCTCATCACTTGCACCATAATACATCGTTATTTTATCTCCATTAACTAATTGTCCGTTCGTAAATATTACATTGCCAAAAAATCCTGTCTGTTCGTAAGAAGCTATAGGTTCCATTATCGGTTCCTCACTTCTTGCTAAAACTTTAGACGGATCGTTTAAATCAAGCAATAAAGCACCTAAACAATAACGATGATTAAAGTCTGCACCATGATAAATTTCTAACCAGCCAGCTTCTGTTCTAATTGGAGCAGCTCCAGCTCCAATACGAGCGCAATCCCAAAATCCATCACGCGTTGTAGCTACACATTTATGGTTACCCCAATGACGCAAATCTGGTGACTCAGCAAGCCAAATGTAATTACCTCCTAATTCAGGGCTACTGGGACGATGGAAAGTATAATATTTGCCATTTATCTTTTCTTCAAATAAAGCACAATCTTTATTATGAGGAGGTAAAATCATACCATAATGTTCAAACGTCTTCCAGTCATTTGTATGCATCATTCCTACTCCCACTGCCACAGAAGAAACTTCAGTAAAAGTCAAATAAAATCCATCTTTCATAGAAGCTACACGACAATCTTCTATGCCAAAAGACTCTAATTCCCCTTTCCCAAAAATTGGAGGATATTCAGGCTCATCATGAAAATGAATACCATCTTCACTCGAAACCAAACGAAGATAGGACATTGTCGTCAAATAGTTTTTTCCTCTATAGCCTATTACACGAGGATCAGAAGCATCTAAAGCTGGATCATTTTCAGCAAATGACATTACTTTTATTTTTCCTTGCTCATCATAAATAGGGAAACTAATAACTCCTTCTTGTTGAACAGGACGTTCAGCAACTCTTAAAAGGAGCCATGTCTTACCATTAAACTTAAAAACTCCGGGATTCAACAGACAAGTAATTTCCATTCCATTTATTCCAGCCTTCAAATCTTTAGGAGAAAGTAGCGGATTACCTTCACATCTTTTTGCTATATCCATAGTATTATATTATTTAAATTTTAGGCAAAAGTATAATGGTAGTCACAGGTTTCCGTTCACTATATTCTCAATTAAGTATAGGTATGCTGCATAACACAAAATCGAATAGATATTCTTTCCAAAAGAATAAGATAGGCATAAATACATTATATATCAATAACTTATAATAAAAACCAATAGTATACTATAGTATCAGAAAAGTATACTAATAAATATATTCTACCGTTTCAACCTCTTTTCAACAGGATAATATCATAATTATAAATCCATAATAGATTAAATCAAGAAAAATCCCCGACATCTTTTATTCAAAGAAATCGGGGATTACAAAAAACTATGATAACAAATTACATTTCCTTAATGCTGACAGCTACACCTCCACTTGGAGCAAGACGCTGTTTCAACTTTGTTTTGCTTGTTACTTTCTTTGTAGAAATCACATATTCTTTTGGGTTTGTACGCCAGTCGGCAGTTTTTCCATCAGCATAAATAGTTGCCTGATATTTCTTCCCTGCCGGAAGAAAACTCAAGTCGATAACAGCTTCCCGACTATTCTCGTCGGTAATTCCACCCACATACCATTCGTTCTTTCCTTTTGCCTTACGGGCGATAGTAATATAATCACCCGGCTCAGCTTCCAAAATATATGTATTGTCCCAGTCAACCGCCACATCTTTAATAAACTGAAATGCATCCGGATATTTTTCATAATTCTGATATAAGTCAGCTGCCATCTGAAGCGGACTGTACATCGTTACGTAAAGTGCAAGCTGTTTCACCAAAGTAGTACCTAATTTTGCCTTGTTTGAGCCATAAACAGAAAGGTCACCTTCGAAGATTCCCGGAGTATAATCCATCGGACCACCCATCAGACGGGTAAACGGCAAGATTGTCTGATGATCGGGACGAATGCCATTGAACGATTCAAACTCCGTACCACGTGCTGATTCCTGAGCAATCCAGTTAGGATATGTACGATACATACCTGTAGGACGCACGGCTTCATGCGAATCAACCATAATATGATACTTCGCAGCCGTTTCAGCTACCCGATTGTAATGGTTCACCATCCATTGTCCATCGTGATGTTCGCTACGTGGGATGATGGGGCCCACATAACCCGTCTTTACAGCATCGTAGCCATTCTCTTTCATAAAGCGGAACGCATCATGCATCTGACGTTCATAGTCGGCTACCGAAGAAGTTGTTTCATGGTGCATAATAATTTTTACTCCTTTCGATGCTGCATAACGTTGCAGTTCTTTCACATCAAAGTCCGGATAAGCTTTAGTGAAACTATATATAAACTCCTTGACATAAGCGTAATTGTCTTCCCAACCTTCATTCCATCCTTCCACCAGCACGGCATCAAAACCATTTTTCGCTGCAAAGTCGATATACTCTTTTACATGGGCTGTATTGGCACCATGATGACCATTCGGTTTCAGTTGTGTATAATCAGTCTTACCGATTACGATGTCTTGCGTATCAGTATAAGCCCAAGTAGATCCTCCACCTGTAAAATATTCCCACCATACACCCACGTATTTGGTCGGCTTAATCCAGGAAGTATCTTCCAGCTTACAAGGTTCATTCAGATTTACAATTAGGTTCGAGGCTAAGATATCACGTGCATCGTCACTTACGATTATTGTACGCCACGGACTGGTACTGCCGGTTTGAATGTATCCTTTTGTACCATTTTTATCAGGAGTAAGATGCGAACTCATCAAAAAGGTCTTCGCATCCAGATTCAGATGCATAGCAGGATAATTAACCAAAGCAGCCTCATGGATGTTGATATAAAGTCCGTCGTCCGACTTCAGCATCAACGGAGTCTGTACGGCAAGGTTTGGTGAAGGAGATTTACAAGCCAAAGCCTCATCGCGCGCCTTGTCTATCAGTTGAGGAACTTCCGACAGTTTGGAAGTTGTTATTTGAAATTCATTGGTATCATAGTCGGCCGGAATCCAGAATGCCTTATGATCACCTGCCAGTTGAAACTCCGTCACCTCTTCATTGATGGTAAAATGACGTAATTCCTTCTGAACCGGAAATTCATAACGGAATCCCAATCCATCATCGAACAAACGAAAACGGATATTCAGTAACCATCCTGTACCTTCTTGTTCCAACGCTACAAACAATTCCTTATGATTATCTCGAATAACACTATTCTGTCCCCATACAGGATTCCAGCTCGTATCGGAGGCATCTTCCTTCGTTTCTACAATACGAAAGTTCTTACTGAAATCGAACGACGGACGTATCTGGAAGCCCATTCTGCTTTCCCGAATCACATCCTTTCCTTTATATTTCAACGAATAAACAGGAACTTTGTCAGCCGACAAGTGAAAGTCCATAACCAAATTTCCGTTAGGTGAAGTCAGTGTCTGAGCAAAAGAAAAACCTACAACGAACAGACTCATCATTACAGAGAGAATAAGTTTCTTCATAATACCTTTTATTGATTAACGAAATTAATACTTTTGTAAATATAACAATTATCTGCTAATATACACTTAGCGTAATCCCGAAAACTTCTTTTATATATTCTAAAAGGCTTTCCTAAAGAGCTCCTTAACATGAAGCAGAAAAAAATTATTGTTTTTCGATAAATATTTTCCGATTTCCTTTTGCATTATAAAAATAACGCCTATATTTGCATATCGAAAAACGATAAATATTTATCGAAATAAAGCACAAATAAAACAATAACACTTCAAACACAATGCAATTATGGTAAAAACATTACTAAAAAGAACAGCTATGGCAAGCCTGTTTATCCTGATGACACTAACAGTCACAAAGGCAAACACAAAAGAAACTTTTATTTATGGAGAAACAGACAATGGTATGATTGTTTCTACCCTGAACGAAGACGGCAAAACACTTACGCCAAAATGGAAATACGAGTACCAGTACGACGAACAAGGACAACTGAGCGAGAAGAAAGCATATCGCTGGAATTTATATCAACAGGCATGGATACCAGCTTATCTGCTCACTATTACGTCGAGCGACTCGATATGTATCATGGATTATGCTGAATGGGACAAACTTTTTTGTAACTTTGAGCGTAATCGTCAACAAAGTGTTTATTATACAGACAATACGAATTCTTTATTGACTTATTGCAGTCGTTCGTTTATCTGCGACACAAGTGAAAACAACAAGTAACTAAAATTCAACCATTATGGGACGCACCATCAAATTATTGTTGTATTATTTTGCCTACCAACTGGCATTCATGGGAGTTTTTCTGTGTGGATATATGATCTTTCATCATACCACAGAATTACCTCAACCCACCGACTCTACTTACATAACCCTCATTCTGCTGGCACAGGTTCTATCTACAACCGCTATAGGTATTCACCTGATAGCGGGAAAATATGTACCACTCGATCGAAAGACCTGGGCCTATTACAACTCCGGAAAGGTTCTGATTGCCGCTATCCTATTAATCGTAGGTATGGGATTGTGGAGCAATTACCTGAACGAACTGGCCGACTTGCCCAATAACATGCAGGAAACTTTCGCCATGATGATGCAACATCCGCTGGGAGTCATGGCAATCACCATCATGGCTCCTGTTGTAGAAGAGCTATTGTTCCGGGGAGCCATTCAGGGACATCTACTGCGAAAATGGAAAAAACCGTTCTGGGCCATCGTTGTATCGTCACTGATATTCGGCATTGTACATGGCAACTGGGTACAAGCTCCTTTCGCTTTTGTGGTAGGACTGGCCTTAGGCTGGATTTATTATCATACAGGCAGCTTGCTCCCCGGCATATTGATGCACTTCGTCAACAATAGTACTGCCGTTGTCAGCTTTTGGCTTTCCGATGATCCGAATGCCACAATGGTTTCCACCTACGGCCCCGAAGGAGCAGTACTCATGGCGGTTGCGGGAGCGATACTTACTTTCGTATGCATCAAGTACATCCAGAAACTGCTTCCACAGCCTGCAACATGGAGAGAAGAACAACCCACAAGTACAATCGAATAATCCCAATTTATGAAACATCTCAGCATATTAGGTATATTGGCCATTTTCGCCTTAGCTCTGAATCTCTATTTTGCTATAGGCAGTAATTTTAAAGATTTCAAACAAGGATTTGAAGACGGACAAAAGACTTCTACTTACGACACACAAGCAGATTCACATGTATTTAGGGCAGAAGTAAGAGTTATTCCTATCTCCAGTCCAAGTGATAGTCTGAATTTGCAACTACCCGGTGAAACTGTAAAAGCGTCCTATCAGGTTTCAGAAATTACTTGTCTGATCAAAGAAACTCCGACCATGCTAATCACCACAATATTTACAGCTTTGGGAGTCATCGTATTATCTGTTTATGGTGTCTACTGCCTGATACGTGTACTTATACGTATCACCCGACAAGATATTTTTTCCCGCCGCAACATCTGGTGGCTTCGCTGGATAGCTTACGGCCAGTTAGCAGTCACTTCCCTCTCGTTTTTATTAAACTGGAGCATCGAGCAGGCAGTCCTTGCACAAGTATCCCTGCCGGGTTATCAGGTAACAGGTGTCACCCCCATACCCCTTCAATGGGATTCAGTCATCCTGATCGTGTTACTTACAGAGATTTTTGCCACAGCCGTAAAGATTAAGGAAGAAAACGACCTAACCATTTAACCACATATCGCCTATGAAACCGAAAAGCAATTATTCACGCCCGATGGCAGCCATTTACATTATTATAAGTTTTCTTGCCACACTCATCGTATTAGAATTGATTTGCTTCCTCACCTTTTATCCACTTTTGGAGAACAGGTTTCTGCGTATATTTGCAAGCTTAATATGGCTTTATGCCGGAGCTTTTGCCTATTATAAAATAACCCACCGTTATACCAAATGGTGGAAAAGACTTAACAACAAATAAACAGTATGCCGATTATAGTAAACCTTGATGTGATGATGGCGAAACGAAAGATTTCGCTGGGAGAACTTGCCGAAAGAATCGACCTTACTCCCGCCAATCTTTCCATCCTGAAAACAGGAAAAGCCAAAGCTGTCCGATTTTCCACCCTGGAGGCAATCTGCAAAGAACTCGATTGCCAGCCGGGAGATATATTAGAATACAGGCCGGAAGAGTAAAGCTCTTCCGGTAAAAGGCTGTGAAGTAGTAAAGAATAAACAACTCTTATAGCCGATAATCCATTAATTGTCCGTATCTTTGCAGCCGAATTAGATATTTGAAATAAATGAAGACATTTGAAGAACTCGGCGTTTCCGCAGAAATACGCCAGGCAATCGAGGAAATGGGTTACGAAAATCCCATGCCTGTACAAGAAGAAGTTATACCGTATCTGTTAGGAAACCGCAACGACGTAGTGGCTCTGGCACAAACTGGAACCGGAAAAACAGCCGCATTTGGTCTGCCGCTGATACAAAAAATTGACGTAAAACATCGCATACCACAAGCACTGGTACTTTGTCCTACTCGAGAGCTCTGCTTACAGATAGCAGGCGACTTGACAGATTATTCTAAATACATCACAGATTTAAAGATTCTCCCCGTATATGGAGGCTCTTCTATTGAAAGCCAGATACGAAGTCTGAAGCAAGGAGTACATATTATCGTAGCTACTCCGGGACGTCTGATAGACTTAATGGAACGCAAAGTTGCACATCTGGAAACGATACGCGACGTCGTGATGGATGAAGCCGATGAAATGCTGAACATGGGATTTACTGACAGCATCAACGCTATTCTGGAACAGGTTCCGGAAGACCGCAACACATTGATGTTCTCGGCAACTATGAGTCCCGAAATAGCCCGCATCGCTAAGACCTACCTCCACAATGCCAAGGAAATTACTATCGGAACCAAAAACGAAGGAAGCAAGAACGTACATCATATCGCCTACATCGTACATGCGAAGGATAAATATCTGGCATTAAAACGAGTAGTAGACTTCTACCCACAGGTTTATGGTATCATTTTCTGCCGTACCCGTAAAGAAACTCAGGAGATAGCCGACAAGCTGATTCAGGACGGATACAATGCCGATTCCTTGCATGGCGAACTGAGTCAGGCACAGCGTGACCTGGTAATGCAGAAATTCCGCCAGCGTCATCTCCAACTGCTGGTTGCTACTGACGTGGCAGCACGTGGACTGGACGTAAACGATCTGACTCATGTCATCAACTATGGTCTTCCTGATGATACGGAAAGTTACACCCACCGAAGCGGTCGTACCGGACGTGCCGGAAAAACTGGTATTTCCATTGCCATCATCAACCTGAGAGAAAAAGGCAAGATGCGTGAAATAGAACGTATCATCAACAAGAAATTTACCATCAGCACACTGCCCAGCGGAAAGGAAATCTGCGAACAGCAGCTTATCAAAGTAATCGATGACATCGAAAAGGTAAAAGTCAACGAAGACGAAATCGAAGCATTCCTGCCGGGTATTTACCGTAAGCTGGAATGGCTAAGCAAGGAAGACCTTATCAAACGGGTAGTATCGATGGAGTTCAACCGATTCCTGGAATATTATAAAAATGCTCCGGAAATAGAACAGCCTAAAGCAAACGAAAAGAACAGCGAACCCAAAGAACGGAAAGACCGCGGAAGCGACCGCGAAAAAGTAGCACGCAAAGCCGAAAAAGGCTATGCCCGCCTGTTCCTGAATTTAGGAAAGACCGACGGATTCTATGCAAATCAGATTATTGAGCTGATCAACCGGAATCTGAAAAAGGAACATATACAGATAGGCCGTATTGACCTGATGCAGAATTTCTCCTTCTTCGAAGTAGCCGAAAGTCAGGCTCCGATGGTTATCAAAGCCCTGAATAAGGTAACATTGAATAAAGGACGTAAGGTAATCGTAGAAATGGCCGGAGAAAATACGGGCAAAAGCGACAAGAGCGGGAAAAAACGTGGCAAGGAAAACGTGAAGGAAGAAAAATCGACCAAGAGAAAAGAAACAAAGGCCGATAAGAAAAAGGATAAGCCGAGCCGTGAAGAGCGAGGCTATACGGCAGCACGTGGTCCTAAAAAGAAAGACGACTGGAAACAGTTCTTCCAGAACGACAATCGTCCCCTGCGCGGTCAAGAGCCCGATTTTGCAGAAGAAGGTTGGGCCAAACGGAGCAAACGTAAAAAATAATATCCATTATTGACCTACTCTTTTATATTATATCCAGAGGTTGCATTGCCGGGTGAAAAAGACTTTTCAATGCTACTTCTGGATATATTTTTATAAGGATATATCCGGCTTCACCATCAGACATAAGCACAATCACACGTAAACTACAAGCTGTTTTCCAAAGAACAAACAGAAGTTTCATTCTTTTTTTGTACAAAAAATAAAATCTTTTGTACAAATTTTCAGAAAAGATGCAGACGTTTTTTCCAGCATCCCGTCAGAAAGCCCAAAGGCCATTGGGTAATCATAAAAACTTACCGGGGTGCAATCGTACCATTCAGCTGTTGAATAACCCGTGCAGCATAACATTCTCCTATTGGAAGAGAATCGTCCCGTCCCTTTAACCTTACTTGACTGCGGGTAAACTGCTCTATCTTATTCACAGCTACTATATAAGAGCGGTGTATTCTCAAGAAAGCTCTGTCGGGCAACAAGTCGGTTATTGATTTCAGATTGGTACGAGTAAGTACATGCCCGCCCGAGGAACGAACAATCTTTACATAGTTGCCCAATGCCTCAACGTAAAGTATCTCGTCGAGAGGTATACTTACATTGGTATATTCCTGTTTTACAATCAGGCAGTCCGAGGTAGCAAGACGACGCGCCTCGATGCGCCGTAAGGCTTTCTCTACAGCTGTATCAAAACGTTCATAGGCAAATGGCTTATGCAAGAAATCGACAGCATCCAGATTAAACCCCTCCAGAGCATATTGTGCATGAGCCGTGGTAAAAATGAAGCAACACTCACGAGGTAATGTATCGGCTATTTCCAGCCCGCTGATGCTGTTCATCTGAATATCCAGAAACACCAGATCGGGTTTACAGCGGACTATTTCTTCCAGCCCTACACGCGGCTCGCTGAAAGTTGTCAGTTCGATCCCCCCTTTCCGGCGGCAGAATTGTTCGATAACCAACAAAGCCATCGGTTCGTCGTCTATCGCTATACATTTTAAATTCCTGTTCATTGCAACACTCCTCCTAAAATTAGCCATTCATTCTTATTTCCAAGCGCACCCGGTAAACTCCTTCCGTCTCACCTGCCTGCAATTCATACCGACCGGGATAGAGCAATTCCAGACGTTTGCGGCAATTGGCAATGCCTATGCCCGGCCGTTCGTCCTCACGACGGCGCATGACAAGATTTTCTGTTTCCAATAACAACTGTCCGGTATTTACCCGAATGAAAATGCGGATGGTACAATCCTGATCGGACGAGGTACCATATTTAAAAGCATTTTCAACAAATGTGATAAGTATCATGGGCGGAATGAGTAGCTGACTGTTCTCATCTTCTATCGTCAAATCGACCCGTGTATGATAATTCAGGCGCAGTTTCTGCAAATCGACATACTGGCGGATATAATCCAGTTCGCGGTCGGCAGAAGTAAATTCAGCTCCACTCTGTGCATACATATAGCGCAAGATATTGGAAAATTTGACAAAAGCCGATTCAGTCTTGTCCGATCCGGAAAGTACCAGCGCATACAGTGTGTTCAGTGTATTGAATAAAAAATGCGGATTAATCTGTGCCTTATAAAGCGCCAGTTCGGCCTTGTTTTTCTCGGCTTCCACTTCCTGACGTGAAAGTATCTGCCGGAAAAGTTCGAAAGTCAGTTCAATGGCCAGCGAGAAGCCGGTTACTACCAGAAAGAAAAACCAGATAGTCTGTGTACGCATGTGCAATCTCACTTCGGCCGGCCTGCTGGTATCACTTACCATCTCGGCCGGAAGTGGAAAATAAGTCAGCAGTTCTGTCACTCCCACGAAGCACAGCATCAGCAAGGTTATCGACAGATATTTCCGCTGCATAAAGAGTTTAGGCAGACATACCCAGCGGTAAACAAAATACAAGACATAGACATATACTATCAAAGTTATGAGAAACGCAGTGTTATGTACAATCCAGCGATCTACCGGCAGCAACATAATGGCAAGCGGTATAATGACCAGACAGAATAGCAAGTCAATGTATAGGGCTATGCGACGATTATTTTTCATAGGAATAAACTTTTCTGAAAACAAAGATACTACATTTTCACGACCAACAGCCTTTCCTGCAAGACACGTTCGTCACCACATCCGCCCTATTCATCACCACATGTTCTGTTTTTCATCGTGTTCTATGTAAGTTTGTATGTGCAGCGTACGCAAATCGTTGCCTCAAGACAAAAAATAACCAATAAACATTTTATACTGATATGAATATTAAGACAAGCATTTATTTCATGCTATGCTGCTTGCCGCTGCTTGTGGCCTGTGGCAACAATAAGCAGGAGATGCCCGGCGAAAAGTACAAAACACTGGCTGTTGCCTTAAGCAATCAGACCTTACAATCCGATTATCCGGCTACACTTCGCGGACGTCAGGCTGTCGAAGTGCGTCCTCAAGTCAGCGGTACCATCACAAATATACGTATTAACGAGGGAGATGCCGTACGCCGCGGACAAGTATTGTTTATCATCGACCAGGTTCCATATCGGGCAGCACTGGAAACAGCGTTGGCAAATGTGAAAAGTGCCGAGGCACAACTACAGACTGCACGCCTGACCGCAAACAGTAAAGAAGAGTTGTATAAAGAAAAGGTTGTATCCGACTTTGACCGCCAGACAGCCCGTAATGAATTACTTGCAGCCGAAGCAGCACTGGCTCAGGCAAAAGCTGAAGAAACAAATGCCCGGAATAATCTTTCGTATACGGAAGTAAAGAGCCCGGTAGACGGAGTGGCAAGCATGATTCCTTATCGTGTGGGAGCGCTGGTAAGCAGCAGTATCACCGAACCGCTCGTCACCGTATCGGACGATGCAGAAATTTATGCGTATTTCTCCATGGCTGAAAACCAGATGCTCAACCTTATTCAGGAATATGGCTCGCTGGAAGACGCCTGCCGCAAAATGCCTGCTGTAACCTTGACTATGAGCAACGGCAATGCATACAAGGAAGCTGGTCACATTAACGCAATCAGCGGTACTGTAGATGAAGGTACGGGAGGAGTTACGCTTCGTGCAGCCTTCCCCAATCAGGGACATCTGTTGAGAAACGGAGGAAGCGGTATTGTTTCCATACCCACAGTACATAAAAATTGTATCGTCATTCCACAATCGGCTACTTACGAATTGCAGAATCGCATCTTCACATGGAAGGTGGTAGACGGAAAGACTCAGTCCACTCCTATTTCCGTGTATAAATACAACGACGGACAAACATATATTGTTCTTTCCGGTCTGAAAGAAGGCGATGTAATCATTGCAGAAGGTGCCGGATTAATGCGTGAGGGTACCGCCATCAACACAGAGCATGTTTCAACAGATAAATAACCGAATGCCATGAAGATAAGAACATTCATCGACCGCCCTATACTTGCGGGAGTCATCTCCGTGCTTATTCTGATACTGGGCTTTATCGGCTTATCACAGCTGCCTATTGAGCAGTTTCCGGAGATAGCACCTCCTACAGTCAGTGTTTCAGCCACTTATACAGGTGCAAATGCCGAAACTGTTTTGAAAAGTGTGGTAGTACCGCTGGAAGAAGCGCTTAACGGTGTAGAAAACATGATGTATATGACTTCTACATCTTCCAACAATGGTTCGGCTAAAATAACGGTCTATTTCCGACAAGGTACCGATCCTGATATGGCTACCGTCAACGTGCAGAACCGTATCGCCACGGCCGAGGGATTACTACCCGCCGAGGTTACCAAAAGTGGTATTACTGTACGTAAACGACAAACCAGTAACATCAAGCAGTTGGCCGTATACAGTCCGGATGATTCCTTTGATGAAGCATTCCTGACCAACTACATGAAAATCAACATCGAGCCCCGACTTTCACGTATTGCCGGAGTGGGTGAAGTCAATGTATTTGGTTACGAATACTCTATGCGTATCTGGCTCGATCCGAACAAGATGCAAAAATATTCACTCGTACCTTCGGATATCACAACGGTACTTGATGAACAAAACGTAGAAGCAGCAACCGGAACTTTAGGGGCCGAATCGAAAAATACTTTTCAGTACGTTCTGAAATACCGAGGCCGCTACGAAAACGAAACAGACTATGAAAATATGGTCATCAAGTCCTTGCCCGACGGCGAAGTGCTCCGTCTGAAAGATGTAGCAACCATCGAACTGGGAACACGCGCTTACGATTATATTGGAGAAGTAAGCGGTCATCCGGGATGTAACATTATGATAGCGCAGACTTCCGGTTCGAATGCCAATGAGATTATCGAAGAGATAGACCGTACCATAGACGAAATCTCCAAGACACTGCCCAAAGGCATCAAGATCGTCGACCTGATGAGTACCAAAGACTTCCTCGATGCTTCTATTAAAAGCGTTATCAAGACACTGATTGAAGCCATTATCCTTGTGGTACTGGTAGTGTATGTATTTTTGCAGAGCTTGCGCTCTACACTTATTCCTGCCTTGTCCATCATCGTTTCACTGGTGGGTACCTTTGCCTTTCTTTCAATTGTCGGGTTCAGCCTCAACATGCTGACCCTGTTTGCGCTGGTCTTGGTAATCGGTACTGTGGTCGATGATGCCATAGTCGTGGTAGAGGCCGTGCAGGCAAAGTTCGACGAAGGATATAAGTCGTCTTATCTGGCTACTATCGATGCCATGGACGGCATTACCTCTGCACTGGTCACTACTACTTTTGTGTTTATGGCTGTATTTATTCCTGTAAGTTTCATTGGTGGAACAACCGGTACATTCTATACCCAGTTCGGTCTGACCATGGCAGCAGCCGTAGCCATTTCATTGCTTAACGCATTGACACTGAGTCCGGCATTGTGTGCCCTCATCATGACACCTCATCAGACTGCTGAAGACGGAGGCAAGCTGAGTTTCTCTTCTCGTTTCCACATTGCTTTCGATACAGCCTTTCACCGTCTGGTAACAAAATATAAAACAGGGGTCGTTTTCATGCTCAAACGCAAATGGCTGGCAGGATCATTGCTTGTCGTGGCATGCGGCGGTTTTGCATTGCTGATGATGACTACCAAAACCGGTCTTGTTCCGAATGAAGATATGGGTACAGTATTTATCGATGTACGTACTTCACCGGGAAGTAGCGTACAAGAAACACGTAAGGTAATGGAGCAAGTAGACAGTTGCCTGCGTACCATTCCGCAAGTTGAATTGTACTCTAATACTACCGGAAACTCTATGTTGAGTGGACAAGGAGCCTGCAATGGTATGTTTACTATCCGACTGAAAGACTGGAGCGAACGCCCCGACAAGGAAGACGCCATTGACGCTGTCATGGAAGAAATCAGTCGCCGTACGGCTTTTATCTCCAGTGCCGACATCATGCCTTTCACTCGTCCGATGATTCCGGGTTATGGTGTGAACAGTGGATTCGAAGTATATATACAAGACCAGAAAGGTGGAACAACAGAAGATTTGCTGAAATATACCCGCCTGTTCCTTGACGAATTAAACAAACGCCCTGAAATAGGACGTGCCACCACTTCATTCGACACGAAATTTCCACAATATCTTGTCGAAGTAGACGCAGCTCGCTGCAAACGCAATGGTGTATCACCTGCTGATGTATTAAGTACGTTGGCAGGATATATCGGCGGTAACTATGCTTCCAACATGAACCGTTTCTCGAAACTGTATCGTGTTATGGTACAAGCTCCGCCCGAATTCCGTCTCGACAAAGAATCGCTTAACAGCATCTTTGTCCGGAACGATTCTGGAAACATGAGTCCTATCAGCCAGTATCTGAAACTGACGCGAGTATATGGTTCGGAAATGCTGACACGTTTCAATCTGTTCTCTGCAATTCAAGTAAACGGTGCAGCCGCAACAGGATATAGTTCCGGTCAGGCTATCAAGGCCATACAGGAAGTTGCCGCACAAACACTGCCTACCGGATACGGATTCGAATTCGGCGGTATGTCGCGTGAGGAATCCAATACGGGTAATACTACGACACTGGTCTTCGTCATCTGTGTAGTTTTCATTTACCTGATTCTATGTGCGCTCTACGAAAGTCTGTTCGTACCCTTGGCCGTTATTCTTTCAGTACCTTTCGGACTGGCGGGAAGTTTCCTCTTTGCCAAGATGTTCGGACTGGAAAACAACATCTACCTGCAAACCGGATTGATTATGCTGATCGGCCTGCTTTCTAAAACAGCCATTCTGCTTACCGAGTATGCATCAGAACGTCGTCGCCACGGCATGACAATCATGCAAGCAGCCGTATCTGCCGCTCAGATCCGTTTACGACCGATTCTGATGACCTCTCTCACCATGATTTTCGGTATGTTACCGTTGATGTTCTCAACAGGAGTTGGTGCCAACGGAAATATTTCCATCGGTGTAGGTACTGTAGGCGGTATGCTCATCGGAACCATCGCTTTGCTTTTCATTGTTCCACCCTTGTTTATGGTATTCCAATTCTTACAGGAAAAGCTGATGCCCGAACGACAGTTACCGAATGTAGAAAAGAAATAAATGTAAATGAATTATGCATACGATAAGAAATACAATCATCATCATACTCACTTCCACGCTGAGCAGTTGTCACATTTACCGGGCCTATCAACGTCCTGAGTCTGTCACTGTATCCGACAGCCTTTACCGTCAGCCTGTCGCTTCAGCAGATACTGCATCGCTGGCATCCCTCTCGTGGAAGGAGCTTTTTACAGATCCGTTACTTCAACAGCTTATCGAAACGGGACTTGCCAATAATACCGACTTAAATATTGCACGCCTCAAGGTAAAGGAAGCTGAAGCATTGCTTATGACGTCACGGTTATCTTACCTACCTTCTATATCGCTGACTCCACAAGGTACACTTTCCAGTATAGAAGGCAGTAAACCTTCGAAGACCTACGACCTGGCAGTGTCCGCCGATTGGGAGATAGATCTTTTCGGAAAACTGCTTAATGCTAAACGTGGCGCACAGGCAGCCCTCGAACAGAGTGAAGCGTATCGTCAGGCTGTACAGACTCAGCTTGTGGCAACCATTGCCAACAGCTACTATACGCTCCTGATGCTCGACAGGCAACTGGCTATCACTTGCAGCACAGCCGATACATGGACAGAAAGTGTCCGCACAATGAAAGCATTGAAACGCGCCGGCCAAGCTACGGAAATGGCCGTAGCACAAACTGAAGCCAGCAAGCTGTCGGTCGATGCATCTGTAGTTTCTCTGAAACGTCAAATTAACGAAATGGAAAATTCCCTTTCTACCCTGCTGGGACTGTCACCACAAGAAATAATGCGTTCGACGCTGGAAGATCAAGAGTTTCCCGATTCGCTTTCGACAGGTGTCCCCTTGCAACTGTTAAGCCGTCGTCCGGATGTACGTCAATGCGAAGCTCAACTTACCACAGCTTATTATGCAACGAACTCAGCCCGCTCTGCATTCTATCCCAGCATAACGTTAAGTGGCTCGGCAGGATGGACAAATGCTGCCGGTGCAGCTATCAGCAATCCCGGACAATGGCTGCTTTCGGCAGTCGGCTCTTTAGTACAGCCAATTTTCAATCGTGGCAAAAATATTGCCAACCTGAAAATAGCTAAGGCACAACAGGAAGAAGCTTTACTTACTTTCCAGCAAAGTTTGCTCGATGCCGGAGCAGAGGTCAATAATGCACTGGTACAATGGCAAAGTGCCCGAGAACGTATCACGCTCGACGAACGGCAGACAATATCACTCCGTTCGGCTCTTCGTAGCTCGGAATTGCTCATGCAACACAGTTCACAAAACTACCTGGAGGTACTTACAGCTCGCCAGTCCTTACTTCAAGCCGAGCTAAACGTTGCATCCGACCGGTTTGATGAAATTCAGGGAGTCATCAATTTATATCATGCCCTGGGAGGAGGATACTAAAAATAAAAGAAGACAACTTTCTTATTTTCTAATACAACTCAAAAGCCCGCCATTGACAAGTGTGTCAAGGGTGGGCTTATTTTATATATTCCTTAATCTGTACAAAGTTATTCTACAACCAGACGGAGTTTACTTGTCCCGGTACGTGCCCGTAGCCACTCCAACATTTTCTCTTGCTCCTGCTTGGAAAGTTGTTTTTTACAATCTACAAATGCAAAAGTAAAAGTATCCATTCGAGTACTGTCTACATTCAATAACAGGCTTTTCGAAACAGAAATAGTTTTAATGGTAGGGAACAAAACCTTTATCTCCTGTTTCATCGTTTCATTCATCAGATTAGAGCCAGTAAAGTCTGGTAAAATCCGGTTCAAAGAATCAAGCGCTGCCTGTTGCGAGGCAAGTCGCTTTTCACTATTCTTATAGAAATCTTCCATGACCATCGACTTGATATTACCAATATCCATAGAACCGGCTCCATTGGCCCCCTGGAAAATTACCAGTTTGGTATTATTCAATTTATAGTCAGCAAGTTTATGACGTGCTGCTTGTAGCTGATCTTCCGATATTTCTTTTCCTATCAGCACAACTTTTATCTCTTGTTTATCGAAGGATATTTCCCGGCTGAGAACTTGCGAATCCGGGAACTGTAGCTCGGATGATATAAAACTATTGGCCGAAGACTGATAAATCGTTTCACGCACAATGTTATAAGTCAGATAAACAGCCGGACACATGGTAACAATAGCTATACCAATGATGTATTTACGTACCAGTTTTTCCCGTACCTTATCAACAAACTGCTTACGTTGGAAATGCATTACCCGTACTCCTATATAAGTAGCCAGACTGATAAATACGGAATTAATAAAATAAAGATAAAAAGCTCCCAAAAAATATAGCAGATTACCGGTAGCCAGACCAAATCCTGCTGTACAAAGAGGCGGCATCAATGCTGTAGCGATAGCCACACCGGGAATTACATTACCTTTTTCTTTTGTAGCCAATGCTACGATACCTGCCAGACCACCCACTAAGGCAATAAACACATCATAAATAGTAGGTGATGTACGAGCTAGCAACTCCGACTGTACTTCATCAAGCGGAGTAAAGGCAAAATAGACAGTAGCAGTAATGACACTGAACAGAGTAGCAACCAGATAACTCTTTAAGGAACGCTTCATCAATTCAAAGTCATTTAACCCGACAGCAAGTCCTACTCCCATTATCGGTCCCATTAGCGGAGATATCAACATCGCGCCAATAATAACAGCCGTAGAATTTACATTCAGTCCCAGAGAAGCTATAAAAGTTGCAAAGATAAGAACCCAAAGGTTAGTTCCTTTAAACTCTACTCCATTGCGAATAGATTCTACAGTCACCTGCTCATCTTCTTTACTTCTATTTAAATCAAGATATTCATTAAAGAATTTCTTAATGATAAATTTCTTATCTCGTTCCATATTATTAAAAGAAAGGTTACTATTTAATAAAACGATTCACAAAAGGAATACTTTTCAAAGGTAAATCTTTTTTCAAAATATAAGCTACGAAAACTATTAATAATAACGTACGGAAGGCAAGTCTCAATACGACATGCTGAATAGTTACGACCTGCGACAGTATGAACAAGACAGCTGCCAAAATGAGATAGACCGCCATTTCCTTTAATGGATAATGAACCGGATACTTCTTTTGCCCGATAAAATAAGACAATACTGTAATTACACCATATCCGGCAACCGACGCCCATGCAGATGCAACATATCCATAAGTTGGAACAAGCCAAATGTTCAAGGCCAGTATCACAGCACAACCTATCATCGAGAAATAAGCTCCCCATTGAGTTTCGTCGGTCAGCTTATACCAGAAAGACAAGTTAAAGTAAATACCCTTGAATATCTCTGCTCCCATCACAATGGCAACCACACTTAATCCTTCCCAATAGTCACGGGCAACCATATAACGCAAAATATCCATGTAGCACATTACAGCCAAAAAGGCCAGCAGTGAAAAGATAAAGAAATACTTCATGGCTGCCGAATACATCTTACGATTATCGCCTTCTTTATTCTTTCCAAAGACAAACGGCTCGTACGCATAGCGAAAAGCCTGGGTAAACATGGCCATAATCATGGCAACCTTACTCGTTGCACTATAGATACCTAATTGTACCAATCCCTCCTGACGATCATCAAACAAAAAAGGATAAATCATCTTATCGATTGTCTGATTCAAGATGCCGACAAGACCAAATATCAAGATAGGAAAAGAATATGAAATCATTTGCTTCATGAGCGGACGGTCTATACGATAAGAAAAGCCGCGCAACTCAGGAATAAAGAAAAACATCTGTACCACCGACATTATCAAATTGGCGACAAAGATATATCCCACCAAATATTCCGGACGGTAGAACCAGGAAACCAACTGATGTGCATGTACATCCAGCCACGGACATAACAGTAGAAAGAAAAGATTCAGGCAGATGTTACCCACAATATTGAACAGTTTAATTGCAGCAAACTTGACAGGACGTTTTTTATAACGCAGATAAGCAAACGGAATACACTGAAAAGAATCAAGTGCCACAACCAGAACCATCATCGCAATATAGTCGGGATGATCGGGATATTCCAGCAAAGCTGAAATAGGATGCAAGAACACCATACAAAGAATCACAAAAAGCAATGACAATCCTCCGACGAATATCAAAGAGTTGGCATATACCTTTTCCGGTTGTTCACCCGATTTATTGGCAAAACGGAAAAAACCCGTTTCCATACCAAACGTCAGAAGCACCAGAATCAGTGCCGTATACGCATACACATTCGATACCACTCCATATCCTCCTGTCGATGCAGGTATCACTGCCGTATAAAGTGGTACAAGCAAATAGTTAAGAAAACGTCCTACAATACTACTTAATCCATAAATAGCTGTATCTTTTGCTAACGATTTCAGTCCAGCCATAGTCTGTAAAAAAATAAAAGTGTGTGCCGCTGTTATGGCACACACCATAATTATTCATCAAAAAGTGTTTTAACGTTATTATATATGCTTCGTCCAAGATGTTTGTAAGCCAGCTCTGTAACCTCTCGTCCACGTGGAGTACGTTTCAGAAAACCTTCTTTGATAAGGAACGGTTCATATACTTCTTCCAACGTGCCGGGGTCCTCACCCAACGCTGTAGCAATTGTTGTCAGTCCTACCGGACCACCTTTGAACTTATCAATAATGGTACAAAGTATCTTATTATCTATCTCATCGAGTCCATAACGATCGATATTCAATGCTTCGAGTGCATACCGGGCAATCTCTACATCAATACGTCCGGAACCTTTCACTTGAGCGAAATCACGGACACGACGCAACAAAGCATTGGCAATACGTGGCGTACCACGACTGCGCGAAGCAATCTCTCCCGCCGCATCTGCATCACAAGGAATACCCAAAATGCCTGCCGAACGTAATATAATGCGCGACAAAACAGTATCATCATAATATTCCAGATGAAGATTGATGCCGAAACGTGCACGAAGCGGAGCTGTCAGTAGTCCACTTCGGGTAGTAGCTCCCACCAGTGTAAAAGGATTTAAGTCAAGCTGAATGCTGCGTGCCGACGGACCTTTATCTATCATGATATCAATCCGGTAATCTTCCATCGCCGAATACAAGTACTCTTCCACTACCGGACTTAAGCGATGTATTTCATCAATAAACAACACATCGTTTGGTTCCAGACTGGTCAACACTCCGGCAAGGTCGCCCGGTTTGTCGAGAACAGGTCCCGAAGTCACTTTAAAGCCGACTCCCAGTTCATTGGCAATAATATTACTCAGCGTTGTTTTTCCCAATCCCGGAGGTCCGTGCAGCAAGACATGATCCAGTGCCTCAGCACGGAGTCGTGCTGCCTTGACAAAGATACGCAGATTGTCGACCACCTTGTCCTGACCACTGAAGTCGCCAAACTGCAACGGACGAAGGGCATTTTCAAAATCCCTTTCCTTTCCTGTCGGCTTATAATCACGTATATCAAATTGTTCTTCCATAATGATGCAAAAGTACAAATAAATCATGTGAAGAACGATATAAAAAACTTTATCTTTGCAGGAATAACAATTAACTTTTTACCTCAAGCCTATGAACGAATATACAACCAATCATCTTGTTTTCTTTTCGCCCACTCACACATCAGCCAAAATAGCACGTGCCATCGGCGAAGGTATCGGTATGGGAAGAAGAATCGAAACAGATCTGACTCTCGATGAAAGTGATTCTCCTATTGAAATAAACAATTCACTGACAGTTATAGCTGCACCAGTATATGGTGGTCGTGTATCACCGACAGCCTTGCAACGCATCAAGCGGCTGAAAGGAAATAACTCTCCTGCCATCCTCGTAGTAGTATATGGTAACCGCGATTATGAAGATGCTTTGCTGGAACTGCGTGACACCGCTGTTTCATTAGGATTTACTCCTTTGGCAGCAGGTGCTTTTATAGGTGAACACAGTTACAGTACAGCCGAAATGCCGATCGCAGCCGGTCGTCCGGATGACAAAGACTTGCAGATTGCCCGAAAATTCGGGAAAGACAGTCTGGAAAAACTGGAGAAAGCTCTTGCCAATACAGAAGAACTAAAAGATATAGCTCCTTCTCTGCAAGCCGGATGTCCCCTAAAGGCAATGAGTCAGAAACTCTCTATCCTCATCAGTTCCTTCTTTATAAAAGGAACATCTCCCTACAAAGTAATACAAGCCTCCAAACCATCTGCTCCGGTATGTAATGAACTTTGTTTTGTCTGCGGTGAATGTGTAGATGTTTGTCCTACCCATGCCATCCGTATCAGCGACGACGGCTCACACATTGAGACAGACGTTACCCGATGCATCCGTTGTTGCGCCTGCGTAAAGGCATGTCCGAACAACGCACGAATCTATGACAATCCGTTTACCGCAATCCTGCACGAAAAGTTCAGTGCACGCCGCGAACCGGAACTGTTCCTATAAATAAAAGAAGCGGATACCATCTTAAGAGAGATAAAATGATGGTATCCGCAATGTTTCTCTCTTACCTAACCTCACGGTCGAGTCGGCTTACACCTTCTGTTGATGTAACCGGAAGAGAATAAAGAAAGGGAAAATTTATTTAATCAAAATATATACATATTCACTGTTCTATCATTCCATTATACGATGTGGTAAATCACCTGATACATTACTACGAACCTTAGTTGAAATGCGATTCTTCGGACCAGGAACAAACGCTCCTTTTTCCAAAATAAAACGTACCCGCTCGCATTGCTCTGGTGTAAAACGATTAGAATAAGATACAGCATAATCCATGATATTTGTAGATTCATATTCTGTACCTCGAACACAATCATCACGCATTATCAATAAATCCAAATTTTCAATTAGTCCTGAAGCACCTATTGAATTTACCAAATTATTGTAAGCGACCTTATTATAAGTTGGCGTATCATCACAAAAATCACTGTCAATACATTCCGATCCTTCAGAGTTTTCTGAAAACACATGACGCAAGCCCAAATAATGTCCTAATTCATGAGCCATAGTAACCGCCACATAATTGGCATTGCCATCCGGTGTCTCTGGAGTAAGCGGAGCCTGATCTTCATAGATATAACGATTATTGATTGAAACACAGCGTGGTGAAACCAATTGGTCTTGAGTAGGCACACCGCCTGTCCACTGATCACATCCAGCCAAATAATCAGGAGCTACCGTATAAGGGAACTCAGATATTCCTAAGATACTGGCATCACTAAAGTTATAAAGAAGAATATTAATATAACGATCTGGATCCCATATCAAGCCTAAATAACGTTCATTCTTATAACTATCCATGAACTCCTGACAGTCGATGGTCGAGGTAGTCCACTGCACACGGTTCACACCTGGTTCGGACAATTCATTTCCTTCAGGGTCTTCCGTAGCCAGCACGAACTCCATATTCAGGTCCTGGCCACAATTGCGGTAAAGTTCATTGACTTTATCCAACAACTTCTCCAAGTGCCCTTCTTCCACATACTGATTCTTATCTGCCTTATTCACATAAAGTACCTGAAAAACGACAGGTAATTTATAATGATAATTCTCTGCAAAAACTTCTGCCAATTGTGATACATGTACTTCTTCTTTCAAAATACCATCGGCAGACGTTATTTCCAATACAGCAGAACGAGTTTCTCCTGTCAGGTTTTCTCCTATCGTAACCTCAACCGAAGCATCTCCCTGTACGTTATTTACAGGAAAAGAGCACCATGGTTTCTCCGATGTGATCTGCCACTCCACATTACTCTCTACCTTCAGGGTCAGCGTAGTCGCAGCCGAAGATAGATTTTCGAAAGAAGCTGTTTCTACTACCCGCAGATAGGGTTCTACGGCATCCGGTTGGTCATCGTCGCTACACCCCGACAAGAAGGATAACAAAACGACAGCCAACCAGAGGAAAGAATACTTATTCATAATCGAACGATGTTTGGCCACCCAGCGAGCAGGTTACTACATTATCTACAACAAAGCGATTCGAAGCATTCGGTACAGAAGTAAAGACTACCAGACGGCAGTTAGACAAATCGGAAACAGTACTTACATCCAGACGGTAAACATTCTGACCTGCGCCAGCACTATCCAACTGAATACCATCGCCATAAGCTGAAGTTGAACTGGAAGCACGCAATACATTATTATGTACTTCATTGCTACTTCCACCTGTCTGTGCGGCTACGATACCGTCTTCCAATACCCAGACAGCAACGCGACAATTACTTACATTAGCAGATTTAACTTTTACATTTACGGTCACGATTTTACCTTCAGGCTTCGTTGCTGCTACTGAAATACCCGTTTTACATCCATTACTTTCAGCATCATTTATTCTGGCAGCAATCTGCTCTGCTTGCAAATCTGCATCATTCAACGCTCCCTTAATCATATTCGATGCATTCAAATCTACACTTAACGAAGGATAAGAACTAACCGTCAGATAAGAATTTACAGCATTACTAGCATCCCCAGCCATTGTATCACCATTGTGTGAAGCTACAAAAACAGCACAATTATCAGGATTTTTCTGCAAATAGACTTCAATACCTTTTTTCATATACGGACAGTTCTGGCACCATGTTCCTGTATGCTGAATGGTAAGTACCCGCTTTACAAAATCTGTACTCTGATCAGGCTTGCTGTCGGCCGGCAGTGCAGGAATATCCTTAAATGCTCTGACGGTTACGTCTTCAGTCTTTTCACCTCCATAATAGGCATAAAAGATATAGTCCCCTTCAGTTGTCGTACTGAAAGAGGTTCCCTGAAAAGATTCAGTACTGCCGGACGGACTGACTACATAAACCTTTGAAGAAGATGTAATGTCAGTTTTACCTTTCATAACTGCAATAGTAACAGCATCGGTTCCATTTGCCTCAATCACTGTACCAGAAACGGATAAAGACAGATCGCCCTCAATCTCAGTTCCCGGGTCTGTATCAGGATCAGTTCCAGGAAGTGCATCTCCTCCGTCACTTCCAGAACATGCAGTAAAAGCCATCAGAAAACAGGCTGCCAAAGTTTTAAATATATAAGCTTTCATATATGTTTTTTATTTTGTAATTTGTTGATTTCAATTATTTAGACCACATTCCGCATCAGAAAGAAGAAGTCACGACCAGATTAGCTCCAGTATATGCCGGTGTATAGCGGCAT
>ENA-UONW01000199-UONW01000199.1-human-gut-metagenome-genome-assembly--contig:-CS52-NODE-199-length-96870-cov-86.053225_pt1 | contig 96870 bp, 88 predicted proteins | sample MGYA00242463_ERZ724010 | MGnify/ENA metagenome assembly ERZ724010 | reverse complement strand
CAACGCACGAACAAAGACAGTGGGTGGTCTTGCAATTTTTAGAGGAAATATAGCACAATTTTCACTAAATTTGCTTCAAAAATACACACATACCATGGAAGAAAAGAAAGAAATCAGTCTGGAGATCCGTCCGGAAGTCGCAAAGGGCACATATTCAAACCTTGCCATCATCACCCACTCGCACAGCGAATTCATCATCGACTTCGCCACAATCCTTCCAGGGCTGCCGAAACCCGACATCAGCAATCGCATCGTGATGACTCCGGAGCATGCCAAAAGGCTTCTCAACGCCTTGATGGACAATGTGACGAAATATGAATCGCAGTTCGGGCTCATCAACCTTGGCGGAGGACAGGCCCAGCAAGGCGGCACGTTCAACCTCGGCGACCTTCCTCAGTTCGGCCCTAACGGAGCCAAATCATAATGACTGATCTCAAAGACATCAAGGCATTCACGTTCGACATTGACGGCGTGATGACTGACGGCGGCATCCTGGCGGATCTTGAAGGTCAGCTTTACAGGACTTTCGACGCGAAGGACGGATTCGCTGTCAGGATGGCCTGTCTGAACGGCTTTCCGGTCGGTGTGATCACCGGCGGACGTTCCCAAAGCATCAGGGCCAGGTTCAGCAGCAACGGAATCAATCCCGAGGACATCTATCTCGGATCCAGAAACAAGATAGAAGACTTCGATGACTTCTGCAGGAGACATCGCCTAAAGCCCGGAGAGGTAATGTATTTCGGAGATGATATCCCGGACATTGAGGTGATAAGGGCAGCTGGTATCGGTGTCTGCCCAAGCGACGCTGTAGAGGAGGTAAAGGAAGCCGCGGACATCATTTCAGACCGCCCGGGCGGAAAGGCCTGCGTGCGCGAGTACATGGAGAAAGCTATGAAAGCCCAGGGACGCTGGGTCTTCGACGCGCTGGCCTACAAGAAAAAATTCTAAAGGTTTTCTGAATATGGACACTCACGGAAAGAGAATCATCCTGGCTTCAAACTCACCTCGCCGACGTGAGTTGCTTTCGGGTCTTGACATCGACTTCACCGTGGACACAGGCACATCGTTCGTGGAGAGGTATTCCTCTGACACACCGCATGTTAAAGTCCCGGAATTGATGTCGGAGGGTAAGTCGTTGGGATTCCACAGGGAACTTGATGAGGACGAGATCCTTGTCACATCCGACACAATGGTGCTCTGTGGAACCGAGATCCTCGGCAAGCCCCACGACAGGGCGGATGCCGTAAGGATGCTCAAGCTGCTTTCCGGCCGCGAGCATCAGGTCATAACAGCCGTGACCATCCGTGACCGCCACAGGAGAAAGACCTTCTCCGTCACATCGGATGTCTATTTCAAAAATCTGTCTGACAGCGAGATAGACTACTACATCGACAACTTCAAGCCTTTCGACAAGGCCGGGGCCTATGGCATTCAGGAATGGATCGGCTATGTCGGCATCACAAGGCTGGACGGATCGTTCTACAATGTCATGGGCTTCCCGACGCAACGGTTTTACGAGGAGCTTCAGGTTTTCATGAATAGATGATGAAGACTATTCTCCAACAGATCGCGCTGTCTGCATCAGTCGCCCAGCTTGCCTTGCTTGTGTGCGGATGCAATCCGGACGCCTTTGTCGCTCAGATCAGGCCATCGGTCAGGAATATCACTGTCTCGGAGGACGGAGACTCTGCCAAAGTGCGTTTCAAGACCGACGATTGGCGCGTCTATTCGGTATGTGTCAACGACAAAACCTATTGGTACCCGGACTTCAGTTCGAAGCCTCCGGAAACCGTTGACGGCAAAACGAAGCTAACGGCGACAGGATTCACGATGTACTACAAAAAGTCCTCGGAACGGGAACTGACAATGTTCTTCCAGCCAAACTTTTCTGACTCAGACCTAAAGGTGGAAGTTGTCATCGCCTCTTCGTTCGAATATGACACCTTGACGGTCACGCAGCCTCGCAGTTCCGGCTATGAACTGGAAAGGATCGAGTGGAATGAGCCGGTGGCAAGGACTTTCCCTGAGTTCGAAAAAGGTTGGGGGCCCATGTCTTACAAAAATGAAGGTGCCGACACATTGCGCGTCAAAATGAAAGCGTTTGCCGGAGCCTCCAGACAGGTGACTTTCTCGGACGATTCCGGATTCGGGCTTTACTGCGGAGGCTTCAGAGTACCTATACCTGACGGAGCACTGAACGATGAAGCACTCTATTTCAGCAAGCAAGACACGGCAATCTATAGTTACGACACAAATGAATACCCGATGGAGGATGACAGAGAAATTACAATGAAATTTCCTCCAACCGGAAAATTTTCTCTGTACTATAGCATGCTTTGGAACATTGACACCTACTCTACCTGTTACAACATGTTCCTCAGAAACAAGGCCACGGGCAAGATTGTGGAGATCAAAGGAAAATTTTCCAGCAAGTCCCCAAACGGAGTGTACACCTTATATGTTGAGAAGCGATGAACGCAAGGATATTCATAAAACCCATTCTTACAGTTGTGGTACTCGCCGTCGCGCTGACGGCGGCCGGGCATCCGGCGGACAGTTCTAAGGTGACCCACAGGATCGGTGTGAATGTCCGCCCGGCTTACATCCTCCCTTCGCACAGGTTTTTCAGAGGTGAGAACGAGCTTGGCAAGAGATTGGACAAGAGCGGTTCGGCCCACCTGCAATATTCATTCGCATTCCCTTCCGACAGCCGCCACGGCAGGATGTTTCCGACTGCCTACCAAGGAATCGGACTTGCATGGAACACCTTCTGCGACAAAAAGGAGATCGGCGACCCGGTAGCGGTCTATGTCTTTCAGGGAGCCACACTCGCACGATTGTCTCCAAAACTCTCGTTGGACTACGAATGGAATTTCGGTCTGTCCTTCGGCTGGCATCCCTACGACCCTTACGGCGACTTTGACCCCGAGTTCCCCAACGAGCGCAATCTTGTGGTCGGCTCAAGGGTGAACGCCTACATCAATGTCGGTTTCCTTCTCACATGGAACCCGTCGCAGTATTGGTCGGTTTCGGGAGGACTCGACCTGACACATTTCTCGAACGGGAACACCAGCTATCCCAACGCCGGTGTCAACACGGTCGGGATCAGACTTGGGGCAGCTAGATATTTCGGTCCGGAACGGCAGCTCCACAGCACAGAAGCCGGACGCGTGAATGAATATGACAACGGACATTCCGCCAGAATGACCTACGATGTCATCCTCTATGGAGCCGGCAGGGCAAAAGGCCTGTTCTGGAACGACACGCCATACATCGCCAATGGAAAATTTGGAATCATTGGCTTGAACATCAATCCTTTGTACAGGGTCAACAAGTTTTTCAGAGCCGGACTGTCGCTCGATGTCCAGTACGATGAGAGCGCCAATGTCGGCGAGCATGTGGCAGGAATAGGTGATGACGGAAACATCAAGTTCTTCCGCCCGCCTCTTGGTGAGCAGCTTGGTGTAGGACTGTCTGCAAGGGCTGAGTTTGTCATGCCGATCTTTTCGGTCAACATCGGTTTCGGACGCAACTTCATCTACAAGGGCAACGAACTGAAAGGGTTCTACCAGACCCTGGCTCTGAAAACCGACCTGTACCGGAATCTTTTCCTGCACATAGGCTACAAACTGCACGACTTCCACGATCCCAACAACCTGATGCTGGGACTCGGATGGCGTTTCTGAGACCACAAATCACACTAAGGTCAGACTGGGCAAAAGACACCGAGGGACGCGTGATTATAAAAGTCCTTACAGCCGCCTTGATAAGCTTTAAAGTAATCGGACGATCTTCGGTATCAAAGTGATGTCTGCCGGAAGCCATGCGACGGAATATAGTTGATCGGCGGTGAGCCAACGGGCGGCCTCATGCTCGATGAGGTGAAGATTGCCTGAGATGATTTCGCAGACATAGCAGCTCATCGAAAGATGTAAATCAGGGTAGTCATATTCAATGGTATCAATCAGTTCGCCGACATGGATCTCGGTCTCCAGCTCCTCGCGGATTTCCCTGCGATGCGCATGCAGGCCACCGGCCCATGGAACGGGCCGAGCACCAGTTCCTCCGATGACGCCACACGGTAAAAGCCTGTCCACCAGAAACCAAACTCGCCATGAAGCGCCGCAGCTATATTCGACATTCTCGCTATCTCGTCAGTTTCACCGACAAGAAGAGCCTGAATCCGAGGCAGAATCGCAAGATATTTCTCTTCCTTTGTCATATTCATTCACTTTTGAGGTAAAGATAATGCTTTTGTTCGATAATAATGAATATCTTTGTCGCAGGTATAACGAATTGGTCACAACATGTTTTTGGCGAACTACATCATGGTCGGAATTGTAATCCTTGTACTCGTCACATTCTCCATCCTTATCCTCTGTGGCAAGGGTGACAGCCTCATTGCCGGCTACAACACCGCAGACGAGGAGGATAAGGCTGGATATGACATAGGGCGGCTGAGAAAGGTCACAGGCTACGGACAACTGGCCATCTGTTTGCCTACTGGTCTGATGCCGATGGCGGAGGCATGGTCAACTTTGTTTTGGATCCCTTTGGCATTATTGATCATAATCACCATCGTGATTGTCATCCTGTCGAATACCTACGCCAAGAAAGTGCGCAACAACAGCAAGTAGTCGGAAAAAATGTAATTTGAAAACAAAATGATGAATATGAGGACACAACGGAATATTCTTGCCGCAGCCTTGATGGTGACGGCGGTGGCGTGCCAATATGGCGGAAACTGGTCAAAGGCCGAGAAGGATCTTATCTGCGGAAAGGGAGAGACTATGCGGGTGCTGACGATTTATGACAAGGCTGACTCGCTGGTGTTGCGAGCGAAGTGTTCTGAAATCAGCGCGGAGGAGCTCGGCAGCAATGAATATAAGATGCTGGCGGACAAGATGGTGGCGACGGTCACCTCGCCTGAGGAGGACGGGGTTGGCATCGCAGGTCCACAGGTGGGAATATCACGACGCATTGTGGCTGTGCAGAGGTTCGACAAGGATGGAGAACCGTTCGAAGTCTATCCGAACATTCGAATAACCGGCCACAGAGGCGAAAAGAAAGTGGGACCTGAAGGATGCCTCAGCATCCCTGACAAGCGCGGAAATGTCGAGCGATATCAAGACATCGACATCGCCTACACCTCGATCAAGACCCTACGTGACACAACCGAGAGCATCAATGGCTTCACCGCCGTGATCTTCCAACACGAATGCGACCACCTTGACGGAATCCTCTACACCGATTATCTTGGCAGTCACCAATAGCGACACTATTACTTATCATCTTGACATACAGACATTTTCAAATATTTATAGCAGGATATTATTGCAATATTCAAAGAATATAACCATCCTTGTAAAGAAAGCCTGAATGCCTTGGATCGTATGGAGTTCCACACTGCGATATTGGTATAGTTGTACTGATGTCGCTTTTTGTTTTTCAAGAATATTCACTCGAAGCAATGATTCAAATAAATGAGATGATGAGCCTAATTCTGAATACGTTCACATAGGAATCAGTCCTGGCAATGAATAGGAAGCCTCTAACCTGAATTTTGCACGTTACCAAAATTCAGAACAGAGGCTTCCTATTCTTATACACCTAAAAACATACTTTTTCTCCTGAACCGTTCGGAATTTCCGAACAACTGCCACAGATGGAAAACCATACGACACTAAGTTCTACAACCTTGATGTCATCATAACAGAATTGATTTATTCATATTCATTGATACAATTTGTATTTTCCGGGTGCAAAGGTACGGAAGACATTCCTGCCACTACTTCTTGCGCCTGAAGTACAAAGCGTAGAACACAACCAGCGAGACCACGAACGTGGAGAGGCCGATCGCGCAATTCCAAGAGTCAGGCAGCCCAAGGCCGATCTTCGCCACACAAATGTAAGTCGTGCAGACAGCCGTCATGAACGCCGCCGGAATCATCGTGATCAGATAGGTCAAGCCTTTCCTGTTTTTCACCAGATAGGCCGTTGCGGTCCACAGCATAAACACGGCCAACGTCTGGTTAGCCCATCCGAAATACCTCCAGATGACATTGAACCCATTCTCATCAGCGATGTTGTACCAAAGCAGCACGCCCGCGATCAAAAACAGTGGAATGCTGATCATCAGCCTGTTGGCGATCGGTTTCTGATTCAGATGCAGGAAGTCCGCCACGATCAGCCGCGCGCTCCTGAACGCCGTGTCACCGCTTGTGATAGGCGCGGCGACCACACCGAGGATGGCCAGAATGCCACCCAAAATGCCAAGCCAGCCCTTGGAAACCTTGACAACCACATCCGGAGCGGCGGCGGAAACGGTGGTACCGACCTCAGCGGCGCCTCCGTCAAAGAAGAACCACGAGGAAACGGTCGCCCAGATCAAGGCCACAATCCCTTCCGTGATCATCGCCCCGTAAAACACTGGCCGTCCAAGCCTCTCGTCAGTCAGACAACGCGCCATCATCGGGCTCTGTGTGGCGTGGAAACCACTCACAGCACCACAGGCGATGGTGATGAAAAGGCATGGGAATATCGGCTGTCCGCTCAGAAGACCCTCCGACTCGCCAAGGTTGCCGAGCCCGTCCCAAAGCTCCGGAAGCGAAGGCCATTTGAGAAACAGACAGACCATCAGAGCCAAAGCCATGAATATCAATGCGAAAGCAAAAATAGGATAAATCCGTCCGATGATCTTGTCAATCGGCATCAGCGTGGCCAAAAGATAATAAAGGAATATCACTCCGACCCAGATCATGATCGATCCTCGGCCTCCGTCCCCTGCGATGTCCCCGAGAATCAGCGCCGGACTGAACACGAACACCGTCCCCACAAGCATCAGCACGATGATCGAGAACGCCAGAATGAAAGTCTTGGTGCCTTTCCCGAGATATTCCCCGACCAGATCCGGAAGTCCGGCTCCCCCGTTCCTGATGGAGAGCATTCCGGTCATATAGTCGTGCACCGCTCCGGCGAAAATGCAGCCCAGAACAACCCACAGGTAGGCCGACGGCCCGAACTTAGCTCCCATGATTGCACCGAAGATAGGCCCTGTCCCGGCGATGTTCAGAAACTGGATCATATAGACCTTCCAGGCCGGCATGGGAATATAATCAACCCCGTCCGCCTTGGTGATGGCCGGAGTCCTACGAGCCGGATCCGCCCCGAAGACTTTCTGTACGAACTTCCCATAAAAAATGTACCCGAGTACAAGCGCCGCGAGGCTGATCAAAAACGAGAGCATAATTCCTGTTATTAGTAACTTTCTATAGTTGCCGCAAATTTAGTAAACATTTAAGTAAAATGTAAAAAATAACCTGCATCACTTTAAATTTGCAATATATTGATGTTCAGGGTGATTCTATGTGTTCAATTTTATCGGTTGACGCAACTTATTTTTTTTCAACATTAGAAGCTGTTTTGAATTGTTTGAAATGTTCTTTGAGGTGAAAAATCTTCATTTTCTTCCCGCTTCTTCAGTCAGATAGCACCGCTATCTTCCTTGGAAGAAGCGGTCGAAACTGAAGTTTTTCACTCTCAACCCAGCGCCCGAACCGAGGGCAATCGAACTTGTTCGGATTGCCGAGGTGAGCAGCAGGGAAAGAGCTTGCTCTTAACCTTCAAACAAACAATTCAAAACAGCTTCTTACTTAAGGTCATTATCCGCAAAGAATGCCAATCATTTACAAACCACGGACACGCTAAAACGCCACCGACGGTATTCAATCCACTATCACTGTGGCTGACCCTCCCTCGGGATATGGGGGTCAGCCACACACTATGGCCTCCCGGCATTGCCAGAGCAATTCTTGCGTGCCTGTGGTTTGCACAGTATGATGTTCAGGGTGATTCTCCTTTCCATATGCTTCGTGCGTAAATAGGGACGCTTTATCCACGAAGCAACCGCAAGAGCGGAGAACCGTCAGTCCAGAAGCAGGAATCCAGCCCAGTAGTAAGGATCCGGATAACGCTGCCGTACGGTTTGGCGGGCTTTACGGAATGCATCATGGATGTCGCAGTCGTTGCATACTACAGCCTTGTAGAACTCAGCCATAAAAAGCGTGCCAGTACCGACAGGGGATGATACACAAGAAAAGAGTGCTGTTCGTGAGTCCCTTATTCGTTGGAAAACTGTCAGATTTTCAATTGAGGGCCGCGTGATCGCACATTCCGTATTTTGCGTCGGATCGCTCCGACAACGCAAATTTAAGAAAATCTTTGATTCACGCAAACAGCACTCGGAAAATTCTTGTGTCAGCGTTTCGTCCATGTTCAATCCTTTCGGATCGTCACTTATATTGATGGACGAAATGAGTCTGTTCTATCTCCTAATGTGAAAAAATATATGAAGATTCGAGGAGGAACGGTGTCAATCCTCCTCGATGATGTTCTCCGGCTCCCAGATGCGGTCCATAATGTCCAGAGCGACGGTGATTCCGGACTCTGCCGCCGAGGAGAGGAGATCGTAATAGAGGGTTTTGTCATCGATAAACTCTTCGGGGTCGTTGTTCGTCGCGGCGGAGCCTATCCATTCCCAGGCATATTCATTCCCAGGGACGAGGGCACCACATTCGATCCCTTCCAGAAGGATATTCTTGTATAGTCCCATACGGGTGATCAGGCCGGTGTTCCAATCATTGCTTGCAGCCAGCAGAGCCTTCATAGGGTACAGTTCGATGTCGCCGTCCGCAATGGCCGCGTTGATTTGTTCGAGTACTTTCCGCTCGGATTCTGTTGTGGAACTGAAATCGCCATCGCCATGCTTCTTCGCGATGCTTTCCAATAGGTCAAATGTGGAATCAGGCAGCATATCAAGTGGTAAACATTTTTGTTATACGAATAAACATATTTGTTTTATTGACTGCAAGCATTGACTTTACCGCACTCTAGAAAAGAATGAGAGGAAATAGAGACATTAATGGGCCTGTAGTCTTTCGCGGTGGCCGTGAACGGGTTCCGCACAAAGGTTTGAGGGTTCATCGCGATGAGCGGGAACCAGCTTCCCTGAATCTGTATCATCAAAGAATGGCCTGGAAGGAAGTAATGATCTATATCGCACATCGTGAAGTCCACGCTGACGACTTTTCCTGCCTTAACAGCCTTTGCCTTGCTGAATCCGTCACGGTAACGGAGCGGCATCACATCACCTCTGACAAGCATCTGATAACCATCGGGGCGGACATCAATCAACTTGACGACAATGTCCGCATCCATATTCTTTGAATATGCCCCGTCCGGCAGGTCGAGCCTCAATTCCATGTGCGCCTTTACCGGACCTGCAAGATGCAACGTGTCTGAAAGTACATTTCCTGAATATGTAAGGACATCCTCCCGTGCTGACGCGAAACTCTGATCGGCCGTCATGTAGGCGCGGTCACGTCCATTGGATTTTACATCCATATACGGGACAGGGTTCGTTGGATCTGACGTGAATGTCCTGAAAGCCAGCACGTCAGGCAATCCTGACATATTCAAGGAATCAGCACCTGAAAAGAATATTCTGATAGGCTCCGCATCTGACGGAGGCCATGAGGAATATGTCTTCCAAAGTGTCGAAGATGGTACACCTTCCATTTTTGATTTCAGAGTCTCACCGGATGGTAGAATATTCACCCTCGCAGGCATATTCCCTTTTCCTTCAAGGTAATATGTAAAGAAAGGATACTCAATGTCATCCAAGTAATATTCCCCGGACGCCTCTCCGAACCACGCTCCGGAAAGGTGATTCGCCTTGCGGTTCTTCCATCCCCCGTGGTACCACGGCCCCACGGCCAGATAAAGGTTGCATTCCGGAGACAATCCGCGGATCTCGTTGTAGGTCTCGAACGCGCCGTAGCAGTCCTCGGCATCGTAGAAACCACCGGTGACAAGAACCGCAGGCTTGATGTCCTTCAGATGCCGGCCGGGATTCCGGTCTTTCCAGAATCTGTCGTAATCCGGATGTGAGACCATGCTGTTCCAGAACGCCAAGGTGTCGCCGAAGTACGCCGAAAGGTCGGCCATCGGCCTGCCAAGGAAATATTCATAGAGATCGGTGTCGATATTCACCAATTTAGACAGGCCTTTAGTCGAAGGTGCTTTCCGCGTTCTGTACATCGACGAGCCGAAACGGTAGCAGTCCGCAAGGCAGAGCGCGCCATTGTGGTGGGCGTCATCCCCCATGAACCAGTCTGTCACAGGGGCTTGCGGCGAGACAGCCTTGATCGCGGGATGTCGGGAAAGGGCAGCCATCGTGGCGTAAAAGCCAGGATACGAGGTTCCTTTCACACCGATGTTTCCGTTGTTGTCAGTGTTGGCAAGGAGCCATTCTACCGTGTCGTAAGTGTCCGTGGCTTCGTCAACAATGCACCCTTTCGCCGTACCTCCAGCCATGCCGCTGAGATGCGGACGGATGTTCTCGAAATCTCCTTCACTCAGGAAGGTGCCACGGACGTTCTGCAAGACAATAACATAGCCATCGGCGGCGTAGTTGAGCAAATCATCCCGGATGCCGGAGGAATATGTCTGCTTGTCTTTAGGAGGTTCCTCTCCTGCCTCAAAACCGTAAGGCTTGAGCGAATAGGGAGTGCGGACAAGCATCACTGGTTTGGCATCGACCGCCGAGACAGGTTCATAGACAGCGGTGTAGAGTCTGACCCCATCCCGCATCGGGATCATCACCTCTCTTTTTGTGTAATTGTCTTTAAGCCATTTCACCGTGACGTTCTTTCCGTTCTGGGCCATGAGGCTGACAGAAAACGTCACAAACAGAAGCAAGGAGAGAAATCTTCTCATCTTTCAATTGTTATTTAACCCGTATCCTCTTCCCGATGCGAAGTGTGGTGTTCACTGACATCCCGTTTAGCCTGCATAACGCAGAGACCGAGGTCCTGTACCTTAACGCGATTGACGAAAGAGTGTCGCCGGACTTGATTGTGTGGTATTTCGCCTCCGGAGCAGGTGTGTCATTCTCCACCAACGCCTGCCGAGGAGGATCCGTCCTGGACGGAATGCGATGCGACACATGCTTGATCGCTGACCAAGTGCCGGACGGAGAGAGGACAATGCTGGCTGTGTCCTTAGGGACGTTCAGAGATCCATCGTCCCCGATGACCATCCAACGCCCGTCCGCCATGAGCAGGACACGCATGTCACCTTCCTGCAGCCGCAAGGTGTCCCTGACATCAATGACCGTGTTTTCAGGCAAGGCTTCCATCACCTTCTCATCTTTATGGCTTACAAAATCAGGAAGGATTCTTCTCGCTCCAAGGAACCTGGATGAGTAATATTTCTCAGTGATGTGCGAGATCTGAATCCCACCTTTCACCGCCGCATGGATGAAAGTGAAATCCCTGCCCGAACTGTCAAGCTCTATGAATATCCCGATGTGGCCGACCCTGCTGGCGTTGCGTCGCGCCGCGAACACTACCAGATCTCCTTTTTGAAAGTTGGACCACGAGCCGCTCACTTCCCTTCCTTGCTTTGATTGGCCTACGGAAGAACGCTCCAGGTCATAGCCGAACTTCTTGTACAAATACTTTGTGAATCCAGTACAATCGAAGGCCCTCGGTCCGCTGCCGCCATAGCGGTATGGTGTGCCAATCATCTTCATTCCTTCCTCCACGAGGATGTCCGCCAGTTTTTCAGTTGACACCGTGATCGAATCCTCGACCTCGGACATGACGTTATGGGCATTGGCCGCGACCGAGATCATCACGGCGATCGCCACAAGCACTGTTCTTATTGCGTTTCTCATTTATATTCAATTCTGTATATGTCCACAGCATTGCCACCGCCACTGCTGTTGCCCTGGGAGGTCGAGAAAAGATAGTGCCCGTCCCGCGTTATCGCCAACCCGACAGGATACGAATCCGCGCGGACGGATCCGATCATGGACATGGTCTTTGTCTCCACGACAGCGATTCTGCTGGAAAAATTGCATGCCGCGAAGATGAACCGTCCGTCTGGCGAAGCTACTATCGTTCTCGCGCCCGGAAACACCTTGCAGCTTTCCCAACCGTTGATTCTGGCGGTTTTCCTTTTCCCATCAAGTTCAGCTATGGCCGAATAGACACTTGTCATGTCTGCCCTTTGGACATAGCCTGCGGTGTTGATGCTTGCATAAAGGTAGCCATCCTTGCAAATTAAATGCCTGACGTTCGGCTTCAAGCCTACAATCCTCCCCAGATACGAAGAGGCCTCAAGATCTATCACGGCGATTCCACCGGCACCGCCCATACAACCGACCAGAAGATACCTGTTGTCAGGTGTGAACAGGGTTCCCCTCAGGCAGTGCCCGCTGCCATTGTCCCTGTTGACCGGCTCTGTCCTGCTATAATCAAGGGATAATTTACTACCGATCACATAGTTGGAGATGTAATGCCAATCCTCAGGCCTGTCACTTGAGATGTCCATGACACCGACCGTGTTGTCTCCCCAATGAGTGACCGCCAATCTCGTTCCGTCATCCGACACGGCGATCATCTTAGGGAGCGGCCCAGTCTCGAACATCCGGATAATCGTGTCCCTTTCCGTGTCCAAGACGGCGACAGCGGAAGGTTCTTGCGCATTGATGTCGTAACTTCTTCGGTAATAGGTTATCCACAAATATTTACCTTTGTGGGAGAAAGCCGATTCGACTGGTTTCCCCGAGAATGTCCGAGGATTCCTGCGCTTGTCCTTGAATGTGTAATAGCCGCTTTCATCAGCCCACAACTCCTTGTCCGAACCATCAAACCGATGATGGACAGTTTTGATTTTCTTTCCGGTAGGAACCTCAAAAACAACAGTCCTCATGCCCTCCAGAGAATTGACGTAGAACTTAGAGCCATCAGGATGGATGGTCACCGATTTCGGAGAGCGGATGTCTGTGTCATGCGTCTTATGGTCAGAACAATAATTCTGTCTTTTCTGGGCCAAAGTCACTTTAATATCCTTTGTTTCAAGGCATTCAGACAAACATGCCGGATGCGTGACACCGTCCCCGCAAATGGCGGGAACAACATGCATCAATAAAACACCGGCGAGCGTTAATGCATAATGAGTGTGCTTTTCAATCATCAGCAGGTAGAATCGGTTCTAATTATGTGTCATTAAAATTATTCGCAATATATGAAAAATAAGTAAAACCTCAGCATAAATATTCAAAATATTGCCGTAGTTTTGCAAAATCTAAACATTGAGAAAAATTCACAATTATGTTTTTGATACAGTTGATGATAGTGCTTCTGGCACTTTATGTCGGCTCACGGTACGGAAGCCTGGCATTGGGAGCGATTTCCGGAATAGGCCTCGCCGCAAGCGCATGCTCCTATAAAAGAGGCTTGGACCTTGGCAAGGACCCTGCGTTCCAGGCAAGGCTGAAAGACCCGGAGATGTATGAATATATGTACGGTAGCACAGCGACATCCCTCGGAAAGGAAATCTCCGCGTCAGCGAAACGCGCGGTCTATATATTCCTTGCCTCAATCGCCGTCATCGTGCTGTTCGCGTCATGCCAAAGGTTGCTCCCTTCCTACGAGGACGGCAGCCGGTTGAAAATGAATATAGTCATTCAGATTGTGATGCTTACAGCCGCCGCGCTGATGGTCATAGTCAGCAAGGCTTCACCGGAAAAGGCTGTAGCCGGTTCGGTTCTGATCAATTCACAAGGTGCGGTGGTCGTGGCGATGCTGCCGCTGGCATATTCATTGGGCATCCCGGGACCTGTGCTTTTGGGTGTACTGCCAAGCGTCTATGGCTATTTCTTCATACCGAACTATCCTTCGGACATCGCTACGGTCAACTTCGACCGCAGCGGAACGACCGTGATCGGGGAATATCTTCTGAACCACAGCTTTATGATGCCGGGACTGGTCAGTGTGGCAGTGTCCACAATCGTGGCCAGCATTATTTCCAGTTTGATCTTTTAAATGAATCTGCCGGTGGCGCTGTCCTTTGCCTCACGGATTTGATCCGGGCTACCGGTCGCGACAATACGGCCACCTTCGGCACCACCTCCTGGACCCATGTCGATGATGTAGTCGGCATTGCGGATGACATCCAAATCGTGTTCTATGACTATGACGGTGGCACCGTGGTCGATGAGGCTTTGGAAGACATTAAGAAGGGTCATGACATCGGATGGATGAAGGCCGATGGTCGGCTCGTCGAACACGAATACGGAGTCGCTCTGTCCCCTGCCCATCTCGCTGGCCAGTTTAAGCCGCTGAGCCTCACCGCCGGACAGGCTCGGTGTCTCCTCTCCCAAGGTCAGATAGCCAAGGCCGAGATCACGCAGGACTCTGAGACGCTGACTGATGAGTTTCAAATCAGCGCAAGCGTCAAGGGCGGAATTGATGTCCATATCCATCAGCTCTGGAAGCGAATGGAACTCTCCTGCCGCATTCTCCCTCCGGATGCTTCCCGCCGCTTTTGAATATCTTGACCCACGGCAGTCGGGGCACGGAATGTCCACATCCGGAAGGAACTGCACGTCAAGGCTTATCACACCCGTGCCGTCACAGGTCGGGCAACGGAGCTTGCCGGTATTGTAGGAGAAATCCCCGTCCTTGTAGCCGTGCTTTTTCGCGTCCGGAGTCTTGGCGAAGACTTTCCTTAACTCATCGTGCACGTTGGCATAAGTCGCCACCGTAGAGCGAACGTTAATGCCTATCGGTGAAGCATCTATGAGTTTCACCTGACGTATTCCTTCAGCGTCTATAGACTTCACGTGCCGTGGCAGCTCACGACCTGAAACCTTAGATTGAAGCGCAGGGATCAGGCTTTCAAGCACCATCGTGGTCTTGCCGGAGCCGGAGACACCGGTAACAACCGTCAGCCTCCCTTTCGGGATCTCCACCTTCAGTGGCTTGACCGTATGGATGGCATCGGTAACCATCGTTATCTTTCCATCAATGAATATGTCAGAGTCTTTTATCTGTTGTCTTACCTTAAGAGGATTCTTGCCAGAAAGGAAAGGACCTATCCTTGAATATTCATTGGCCTCGATGTCGCCGATCGTGCCTTGAGCTATCACATTTCCTCCGCTTGAGCCGGCACCGGGCCCCATCTCGATCATCCAGTCGGATTTCGTGAGGATCTGCGTGTCGTGGTCAACCAGAATGACGGAGTTTCCATCCGCTATCAAGTCCTCCATCACGCCGCAGAGGCCAATTATATTCGATGGATGCAGACCGATTGAAGGTTCATCGAGAACATACAGGACTCCCGTCGTACGGTTTCTGACGGCTCTGGCTAACTGCATCCTCTGGCGTTCACCGGTCGATAAAGTAGCCGCTGAGCGGTCCAGTGAAAGATAGCCTATTCCCAAGTCCATCAGTCGTTTGGCCGTGTCCAAGAACGATTCGCAGATGCTTTCTGCCATTGGTCGCATCTCCCACGGAAGCGAAGCCGGAACGCCTTTGACCCATTCCACAATCTCGGTTAGGGTCATCGTGCAGGCCTCAGCCAATGATATTCCTCTAAACTTCGGTGCCCTTGCCGCATCAGAAAGCCTTGTGCCTCCGCAGTCCGGACAGACATCCAATCTTAGGAACTTCTCGACACGCTTCATCCCCTTCTCGTCCTTGACCTTGGCAAGTGCGTTCTCCACCGTGTAGGTCGCGTTATAGAATGTGAAATCCAGTTCGGCGGCGTCATTGGAGTTCTTCGCCTTGTAAAGAATGTGTTTTTTCTCCGCCGGACCGTGAAGGACGATGTCTTTTTCCTTGTCAGTCAGATCCTTGAACGGGACATCTGTGCGCACCCCCATCGCTCGGCAGACATCTTTCATCAGAGACCACATCAAAGTGTTCCAAGGAGCCACAGCCCCATCATCAATCGTCAGGTTCTCGTCCGGAATCAGAGTGGATTCATCTACCGTCCTGACCGTACCCGTCCCGTCACATTTACGGCAGGCCCCCTGACTGTTGAAAGACAGCTCCTCGGCTGACGGAGCGTAGAAATGTTCTCCGCACACAGGGCAGACAAGATCTTTTCCGGCAGCCACAAGCAAAGATGGTTCGACATAGTGTCCGTTCGGACATCTATGGCTCGCCAGTCTTGAGAACATAAGCCTAAGGCTGTTAAGAAGTTCCGTCCCCGTACCGAAAGTGCTGCGTATGCCCGGGATCCCAGGCCTCTGATGAAGCGCGAGAGCCGCAGGGACATATAGCACCTCATCCACGTCAGCCTTCGCCGCCTGCGTCATCCTCCTTCTTGTGTAAGTCGAAAGAGACTCAAGGTAACGTCTTGATCCTTCTGAATATAGCACCCCAAGCGCCAGCGAGGACTTCCCGGACCCGGACACCCCGGCGATCCCTACGATCTTCCCCAGCGGAATGTCCACATCCACATTCTTCAGGTTGTGCACCCTCGCTCCGCGCACCAAAATCCTGTCCGGTTGATTCTTATTCATTGTCAATGAATATCTTGGTGAGTTCCTCGAAAGAGTCAAGCCGTGTGATGTTCGGATGGTCAAACTCTTCCGTCACCTCGTGCCGCCACATAGTGTGGAAAGGAATATGTATGCCGTAGCCCCCGATCTCGATTATCGGCTGGATGTCGGACTTGAAGGAGTTACCGACCACAGCGATCTGTGACGGTGCGACCTGCTCCACATTGCAGATGTCAAGATATTCCTTGATTCCCTTTTTGGTGACGACGATAACCCGGTAGAAGTATTTGTCAAGCCCGGAGCGTTTGATTTTGTTCTGCTGATCCAGCATATCCCCTTTTGTCATCAGTATCAAGCGGTAACGACCGGTCTTGTCCAGAGCGCCAAGCGTCCGCGCCACCCCCGGAAGCGGTGTCGCAGGAAGGCTGAGCAGCGATTTCGCGCTCGATAATATTCGTGAAAGATTCTCGCCCGGCACCTTGCTGTCAGACACCCTCAAAGCCGTCTCCATCATCGAGATGCAGACCGCCTTCGCCCCGTACCCCAGCACAGGCATATTCGCAGATTCCGTCTTGTACAACGCATCCGACAGTTCCTCCGCCGTCCCATATTCCTTCAACTCCTCCGTGAACACGTCCTCCGCCCTGTCAAAGTACGTCTGGTTGTCCCACAGCGTGTCATCCGCATCGAAGATTATAACCTTGACTTTATCTTTCATCATTCCTCATATTTTGGTCTCAAAATTAGCGAAAAGAATCCTAACCGCAATCTACCTGTAATCCGATTCCGCCCAGAGATTCCAAGGCTTTTCAGGAACATAGTACTCTTTGATGCCGTAGTCGATGTTGGCCTTGTGGGCCTGGCTCAACTGGTGACGGCGGTGGATGCGGTACGTCCTTCCGTCTTTGATGAAGTAAGCACCCGTCTGGTGGAAACGGAACGGAACCTCTTTGGCGACGCATTGCGAACGCAGATTCAGAATCCAATCGAAATCACAAGGCCTCGCCCCCACTCCGGACTCTCCACTCACACTTACCTCCTCGATCGTGTCATCCAGCCATCGTGAGATGTCCATCCGCTCAAGCATCGGCGCCACAATGATCGACTTATGCCTTATCGGAAGTTCCTTGAATATGGGAAGCCGACGCTCGGCCATAGCCTGGTTCTCCACCGTGCAGCCGATGATGACATTCTCGTACCCGTCGCCCCAGTCCGGAGGCAGACACCGTTCCAGACGGTCAATCCGTTTTGTAAAGAAATAGAACATACAGTCGCTCCGAAAGCGCATCATTTCCCAACATTCCGGCCTCCACGGATCCGCGTCCTCCAGCAGGAAATCCGAAGTGAAGCACGTGAAGACAATCTTGCCGGAAGGAATCTTGAAAGTCCTGTCCCGCTTTCTTTTGACCGGCAGATTGAACGCCGCCGTCTTGCGCGCGAGGTTGCTTGCGATCTCGCTCCCGTACATCTCATCCTGCCGATAGACATAACAGAACCTGCAGCCCGGACTCACCTTAGTGCACCCGTGCCACGGATTCCAATCCGCGAATATGCTCCACTCCTCCGCCATTAATGAATATACCAGTTTGGCAGCATCGCTTGTTTCAAAACTCTCGTCATTCACGCAAACGACCAAAGGCCCGTGGAGGCTTATTGGCAGGAAACTATGACATTCAACGGCCCCTCTCCCTGCTATAATGCCGCTAACAAAACCAGTCGCAGAGCGGATCCAGACAACGCTCTTATAAATGCTTTACCTGTAAATATATTAGATTCCCCATAGTTGCCGTTATCACTTGAACAGTTTGTTAACATGCATACTAATAAGCAGAAAAGCGTTTTCAAATACCCTCTCATAATAACATTGCTGGTCACTTTCTAGTGGACACTAGTGATTGAATATTCCTAATTAACTCCAATAACCAATTTGAATGAAGATGTTGGACAAAACTCAGGATAAATAGAATAATTTGGTGGAAAAGAATATTTTAGATACCCTTCTTTGGTGTTTATCCACTTGCTCAATTCATATGTATCGCATTTTTCATCAAACCGAAAAGTACCAGAGCCCATCAATGTCCGTTTCAGACCAGTGGCCTAAAACGATGTTAATTTAGTAATAAATTCTGAGAATGAGGCGTTTTATCTTCATTTTTGCCTCAAGATAAAAGATATGGGGACGATACAACGGTTGCGAACAATACAGAAAGGGTCCACCAAACTATAGCTTCTCCTCCTGCCCGGTCTTCATTCCACGGAGGTCACAATCATAATTCTGACGGAACTCTTTCTTCGCTTTTTCCATTTTGAGGTCGGATTTGTGGGCTGGAAAGGATTGGGCTACAATTCTGGCACGTATGTCATCGTTTGCCGGATGCCTGAACAAAGGCTTGCTCAAAGTCGCGCGTAATTGGGCGATTGCGTGCTCAATGTCAGTTCCTTTTAACTCAACAAATATCTCCGACCAATTCTCAGGAATCCGACCTTCCTGCGTACGCCTTACAAGCACAAGCTTATCACACCTTAGGCCATCTTTGACAATATAACCGTCAACGGCATATACCACGGAGTCTTGTCCTCCGGCAGTTGCCAAGGCATAGCGTTTTCCCTTTTCGCAAACAGCTACCTTAGAACGGAATTGAAGATTCTGTTCCGGCACAAATCCGTCAACAGTCAAACGGTTAAAAGTTGATGAATATTCTCTCTCGCCTCGTTTCATACTTCTCCATATAGAATATTGTTCAATTTACTGATTTTGTCATCTACCCAATCAGAGACACCGTCCAAATCATTTCCAGTGAGCATCGGGATCTCGTTGTCCAATATATTGCGGAACACTCCATCATCTCCTATGAAATAACCGGAAACGGAAGATGACGGTATAATATATTCATCCTCAATCTCTGCCTGTCCTACTTTCTCTGACACTACAGCCGCCAGCAACAGAACATTGACGACTGAAAGGATGTAAGGGCTATGGGATGTCATCATCACGAAACTGCTCTCTGAACCTTTATCCAATGCCATTTTCAGAGAACGGATAATGCTCAACACAATCAAGCGTTGTGATTCGGGGTAGAGATTTTGCTCTGGTTCCTCAATGAATACTTGAGCGGACTGATACTCCAACCTTCTTGATGCCAACCCATTGTCTGTTTCGTTGATCGAATTGCGCTCCACCATAGATAATGGAGCGTTTTTGCCAACCTGACTCATCATATAGTTAGCCATCACTTCCAACGGCATAACTGACTGCACTCCGCTTGAAGCATAGAAAGCCGGGGACTCTACACCATCTTCCCTCACAATCATATCCACTCCGGACCTGTTGACATAACTAAAGCCACCGGTAACTGACAAAGGATATGGATGTTCAGCGGTGTAAGGAGATTTGGCCTCATCCCACTCATAAATGAAATTGAAAAGGACATCCCGATCAGTGGCCTTATAGGCTCGATCAACATTTTGTATGGCGGAAATCAAATTACGTTCAGCAGGGATATAGCACAGCTTGCTGTTGAAACGCCCTTGGGCAAAGTTGTTTTTCCGTAATATTTTTGGGTTTCCACTTTTGCCGACATATTCAATCTGTATAGTGTCCCCGTCATACTTTATCAAAGTGTCATCACGGAAATATTCATCATTCAATCTGTTGAACTGCTTCAACTCCTTGACGAACCGGTTATAGTGGGTATATTGACTGATCAAATCATCGGTTGATACCATAATTCTTTTTTCCACCCAACGACAATAACTGAGCACTTTCATAAAGGTACTCTTACCTGAACTCTGCCGCCCCATCAACAGCATAAACGGTGTGAGTTCTATAGTCGTGGAATCCTCAATGGGACCGAATCCTTTGATATGCAATGTCGCCATATCGTTTTCAATGTTAATGTACTTAACCACAAAAATACTGAAATAGCCTTGCAAATCCAAAAGGTTAAACAAAAACACTCGTTCGGCAGAGTCAAAACCACACGTTCGTCCGCCAAAACGGCCATTTCCCCGGACAAGCCGCACTATATCACCAGTTTGTCCGGGGAATACGGCTTTCTCCGGACAAACATAACTCAATTGCATAAAGGATGGAAAAAACTATCTCCTCGGAATTTTTTACAAAAAGCTTTCAGGCGATAGGCCTTTTCAAGGCATCAGGTGGCGTATTGGGATGAATTGCGAACGACTTGGAGGTTTACTTTTTCAGCATCAAGCACAACTGGGGACGTTCTGTGGCATATAGGGCTGAAAGTGCTTTGTAAGGATATTTTCTGGTCGCTTCGACAAGCTCTGCGACCAGGTATTATTCTATGGTATTCAGCAGATCACAATCGTTCAGGCGATCGAAATCTGATTTAAACAAGCGATCTTGAATGATTCGGTACTTTTCAAATTCGGATTCAGCAAAACTTTTGGCAAATTCCGCAGTAATCTTTCCGGCATCGTTCAATATAGCATCACCACCAGCTTCAAGGATTATGTCTATGCGTTTAGCCCAGTCTTCCATAGTCATCGGAATATGCCTGTCTGCCATTCTCTCGGCCATATCCAAAACGGAGTTGACCAATTTTCCCATATCTTCCAATTCCACACCATTCAGGTAATTCTTCGCTATACTGAACAATCTTTCCATCCGGAGCATTCTCCCAGGTCGTCAAACCCATATGTTCCTAACCTGCATCAGCTCTTTCCACAATCAGTTCTGCGGCGGTGTGGCCGTGAACGGCAAAGTGAATTTTATTCTGTACCTTTTTGTAGAACAATCTTGTTGTGGGCGCGTCACGGTTATAGTCAACAGCTGTGGCGTAAATGTCGGTCAGTTTCTGGTAGAATCTTCTCTCACTCAACCGAATCTCACGAATCTCTGCAAGCAGATGTTCAAAGTAGTCTTCTCCGATGAAGGTTCCATTTTCCATCCGCTTTTTATCCATAACATAGCCTCGAATTGTGAACTGTCGCAAAACACTTGTGCACCACTGACGAAACTGTGTGGCTCGGATAGAATTGACACGGTAGCCTACCGAAATAATCGCATCAAGATTGTAAAATTTCGTCATATACATTTTACCATCCGCCGCAGTTGCCGAGATTTTCTCGGTAACTGAACCTTCTTCAAGTTCTCCAGATTTAAAGAAGCTGTTTTGAATTGTTTGTTTGAAGGTTTGAGAGTGAAAAACTTCAGTTTCGACCGCTTCTTCCAAGGAAGATAGCGGTGCTATCTGACTGAAGAAGCGGGAAGAAAATGAAGATTTTTCACCTCAAAGAACATTTCAAACAATTCAAAACAGCTTCAAAGATATTCTTCAGGTGCAAGCCAATATTATCAGACGAGCAGTCAAATAGCATCGACATTGCTTTCTGAGTCGCTCATATACTTTCATTCTTATATAGCACCTGAATACCTTCCTCCTTCCCTTCCGCTATGAAGGTGAGAAATTCAGCCGTGCTGTTCCGTACTATAACATTCTTCATCATCTATCTTTCTTTCAACAACTTAATCATATCTTCATAAAAATAATGAATAGTCCCGGCAAATACAAGTCACTTGACCTCCAGGTTGCGCGGGACGGCAGCGGCGTTGGCGCGGTAATGCGGGGCGTAGAGGGATTCGATTTCGGGGACGGGGGCCTGGAAGGTGCCGGTCTGGGTCACAAAGAAGTCTTCGGTGACGGTGGTGCGGCCTTCGGGATAGGTGTCGAAATAGAAGACGGTACGGTCGGGTTTCACGTCACGGTAACCACACGGGGAGACACGGTACCAGCCGTCAACAGTCAGCGGGGTGAAAGACAGATTGTAGATCCCAGACAACTGGTCAACTGGAATCAGAGACGCCTCACGGGGTGCGGTCAGACGGATGAAACTTCGGTTCTCGGAGTTCTGGACGGTATAGACGGCACGGATACGGTCTCCCCGACGGACGGTGTCACCAGGATGAAGCTCCTTGTCTCCAATGAAATAACTCTTTTCGATAGAGAAGCCGTTGCCGGAGGCCTTCACATCAGCAAGAGGCTTCAGCACACGCTGGGTCAGGGTCACGACACTGGTGTTCAGCAAGTCGGTGCTACCCTTTCCGACTGAACACAGGGCGTTCACAAAGGCAGGATCCGTGTCCCAGTTCTGGGTTTCTTTCTGTAATATCAACCATAAGCGGACTCCATCGGCGATCTCGGCGGCTTTCTGACCGGTGACTTGATCAGAATGTGAGGAAGCGTATTCAAAAAGCACATCGGAGATGAGCGAGTGGGCATAGGCTTCGTTTTCCAGCAGTCCTCTGAACGGCATCACAGCGTTCGGGTAGTAGAAGCCGCCACCATCGTGCCTGACGGCATATTCAAGGATGGAGAGGATGTCTTCGTCCATTGATCTGCGGAGCGCGGCATCGACATTAAAACGCTCGCCCCAAGCGCGAGCCAAGGATACTCCTTCTTCGGAGCCGATCAGATTGCTGAGGGTACGGACACGTCTTGCCTTCGCACCTGGCTGACCATCAATGAAATCGAAGCGGTTGGAAGGTGAAAGGTAGATGCGGGCATATTTCCGGAAAGAGGAGAGTCGGGAGCGGTACTCCTTGCGCTGCGACTTGTCCATCCGCACCTTGAAGCCGACCGACGGGAAGTTCGAGCGGACGAGCATATAAGTGTCGTTCGACAGGCCGCCGAACCAGCGCGGGAAGCCCAGGAACTGAGTGGAATCCAGATACTCGACAGAAGATGTCAGATCAGGAATATTCCCGCCCAGGCTTCTCACCAAAGCCATCCGATCCAGCACCGTGGCGGTGACTGACTGTGAGGAACGCATACCTTCGAACCAGCCGAAACCGCCGTCGGAGTTCCTGCACGCAAGGATTCTGCCCAGCAGCGAAGTGTCGCGCTCCGACTTGAATGATTTGAAGCAATATGCCTCTGTAAGTGACAGTACATCATTGGCTGACGGCTCAGACTTCTGTGTCGCGGCCTCTTCGATCATCCTGCCGATCGAGATCTCTTCACAGACAGCACCGGCAGAGGAGACGTTCACAAAACGGCTTCTGAGCGATTCCAGCAACTTATCCTTGTCAGTTCCCGGCAAGGCTATGGCCGAATGGGACTCGGTGATGACCTGACTCGCATCGTGAACCGGAACACCGAACTGGACAGCGTCACTGAATGATTTTGAGGCGAATATGACCTTGAAAGTCAGTGAGTCGATGTCGTGAGGCACATCAACCGGGAAAGACACGACCGATTGTTCACGACCGTTCACCGTCACTGGAACTTTCAGCGAGTCAATGGCTTCGCCGCTTCTTGAATATTCAAGGATCTTCATCTCGCCCTCTATCACCGCGTCTGAATTGCCGACGGTGGTCACCGTCAATGTCCATTCGTCTCCAGAGTAAAGATACCTCGGAGCGTTGACGGAGACTTTTACAGGCACGGTCACGGTGAAGTCCCTTGTCAATGTGCCGTTGCGCATCGCCTTGTCGTGAGCGAAGAACAAAACGTGATAGGTCGAGAGTTTATCAGATGTCTTAAACGTAAATTTGACCTCGTTGTTTTCCGGATAGAGGAACGGCTCAAAGGCCAAAGATTCTGAGAATATCTTTCTGACAGCCACGGATGTGAAATCATAATCAGCGGCGGCAGAAGCACTTGACTCAGATTTCTCATAATTGCGTCCCGAATCATTGGAACGGTTCTTACGACGCCGTGCCGATTTGGAGGCGACTCCGTAACCAATCACCATCACCTCATCAAGCAGTGACTCGTCTTCCTCAAGGACGATATTCATTCCCGAAGTTCCTCGCAATGTCACACTCCGGTAGCCTATGTAACTGATGGTTATCAGCGTTCCCGGACTTGCGTCAAGTGAGAAAATCCCGTCAAGGTTAGCTGATGTGCCATAGGAGGTACCGTCCACGATGACTGACGCTCCGATCAGCGGATCCCCGTTCGCATCCGTCACGATGCCGTTTATTCCGGAAGAAAATCCACTACCGATGTTACCTAAAGACTTGTTCGTGATATATCCGCAGGCTATATCCATCTGGACATCCGAAACGGCCTTAGGTTCAAGCCTTACCGGATTCCAGATCTCCTTTCTGACCGCATCAAGACTCTTGTCATAAATCGCCGCGAGACCTTCGATGCCATCCGGGACGCGGACCTTGACGGTATATTCAGTGCCAGGATTGGTGACATCGGTGAAGGCGCTGAAATCCAGAGGCATATCAAGTTCGTCCGACAGTCTGTTGTAAGTATGCTCGTACTTAAAGAAGCGGCCATATTTAAAGAAGAGCAACTGGATGCTGACAGGGCCATCAGCTCCAGCCGGGTAGCGAAAACGCAATTCTCGCAGCGAACCGGCAGACGAGCCGTCCATCGTAACCATTCTGGATTCAAGGATATTCCCGCCGCTGTCAAGCATAGTCGCGACCGCCCATAATGGTGCCACAGAAGCTCCAAGCGTCATAACGATGTCCTCGCCAAGAGCGACTTCGGTCTTACCCGGCAACAGAAGACAGACAGCAGGAGCCACAAGCGACTTCGCCTCACGGCTCACCTTCGCAAGGTTATATTCTTTCTCCGCCTTGACCACCTTGCCAAGACTGTCCGTTTTCTCTGAATATGCCCGGAGAACATAAAGTCCGTCAGCCGATGTCGGCAAGTCAATCTCATCGCCGGAAGCGCATTTACCTGTCCGCAAGACTGTTCCGGAAATGTCCAAGAACTCATAGCGAATCTCAGACTTCACTTTTTTACTGAATCTGTCACGGACTTCCAACGCAAAAACTGCCTTGTCCCCGGTCACGATTCCCTGCGTGGCCTCTCCCGATTTGTTCAGATCAGTAAGCAGCAAATCCCCGTCGGTGCCGTTAGCCAAATGGAAATCAAGTTTGATCACATTATTGACATTGACCAATGTGCTAAACTCCCTGGTCTCCCCTGTCTCGTCCTTCACGGCCACATTGATTGAATATCGTCCTTGATCCTTCGCCTTGAATCTATAACTGAAACGTCCGTCCGATGAGGACTTTATCTCTTTTTCATCCACTGTCTTCCCGTCACACGACACCTTTAACGTCATCCGGGCGGAAGCGAGGCTATGCCCCGAGAGGCTCTCGACCTTTCCGGAGACGGTCACGGAATCTCCGGCGAAATAAAGTGATTCCTGCTCATCAAAAGTCAAATCGAACGTTGGCAGTACAAAATCCTCTACCCTGAACATTCTGGACGTAATCTCCTTGTCGCCATTGGCAATAGCAATCTTGAACAGCCCGTTGCGCCGCCCTTTCGGAATAACGAACTCTCCGGCGAAGGACCCGAAATCGTTGGTGCGGAACGACTTCTCCTCGATCATATTCATCTGAGAATCGTATAACGCGGCCTTGAATGCCTTTTCTTTTCCGATGACTTCCAATTGTTTATGAATATCTCCACGGAACATCACGGCTTTGAACCGGACAGTGTCGCCGGGCTTGTAGGCTCCACGGTCGTTGAATATTCGGCCGTAGGTTTCTGTTTCAGAATGATTCCCTACGGTCGCTTCGACAGGCTCAGCGACCAAAGCCCTACTGGTCACTGAGCTTGTCGAAGTGACCGGACGGTCAAGATACGACGCCTTGACAATGACAACCTCCTTGCTGAGCCGAACAGCTTTCCCATCCGTCACCGAGCAGACAACCTTGCACTCAAGTCCGGACTTCTTAGCCGCCAGTTCCTGCATCTCGGAAGGCAATAACGTGAATCCATCAATGCTCAGATGCGCCGAGAGCACCCACTCCCCTCTCGTCATCTTGACATCGACCTCCTTGAAAGGCTCTCCGGTGATGTAATCAGCAGGGAAAACCGCGAATCCGTCACCCTGCTTCCTGACAGCCACGGACACTGTCTTGTGAACGTACGAGATCTCGGCCTCTTTCCCGGAGCCGGAAACCTTGATCCAATAGTCTCCATCCTTCAGCTCCGGCAGAGCCACCTTCACAGTGTCCCAGACGTAAAAACTCCGCACCTGATTATCAAGCCTTTTACGGAACACACTCTTACCCTGGCTTTCAACCGACAGATTGGCCGACTTGATATTCCTGAACCGGACTAGCACGGTGTCTTCACGGACCAACACGGAAACATCCTTATCCTCCAGCCTATCAATCAATGACGAAATCACACCTCCACATTCCTCAGCGATTATCTTATTCACATCATTAGAGGAAACAAAGAGAAGATCCGAACTTACATATTTTGGAATATACGACTCCCGCTCTTTCTCGAAAGCCTGACATTTGGAGTCAAGCTCGGCAAACTGCCGCGATGTTCCGCCCTCCTTGACCAACCTGTCATATTCCCTATTAAGCAGCACCTTCCTCGGCAGCAACGCCACTACGCTTCCGCTCCAGTCCGTGGCGAGGCGTTCCAGTTCCTTGTCTCCATCCTTGCGAAGCGCCTCACTATAGGCAAGCAACGCAGATTGAGGAAAGTTCCCGGCGACCGCATCCTTCAAGAGCTCCAAAGCCTTGTCGTGCGCGGAAGCGTCTGACAGACAGTGCCAAAGAATATATTCATAATCATTAGGGATGAATTTGTGGTCGCAGACATAGCCTTCGCCCCAGTAGCCGCGCCACCAAAAATCATCATTCCTTCCTTTTTTCAAGACCTCGGCATTATCCTCCGCGAACCGCAGCGCATCAAATTCCTGCCGTCCCAAATCCCTCGAATTGATTAATGAATATGCCATTATGGGTTTTCCGGCCTTGATAAACTCTTCCGTCAATACGTTTCTCAAAGAGTCCCGCAGCTTCCAGCTCCTCCGCGCCTGTGTCGTGCAGATAGTTACCACAGCATCGTAGTAATCCTTGTCCAGCCGTTTCTTCTGCGCCTGTTCTTTGATGAACGTCAGCAGAGCGATCTCTTTCTCCGGCCTGTCACGCCTGGAAAGCCGCTCGTACCGCCTCCACTCCCTCTTGAGATAATGTCCGTTAATATCCGGATATTCAGCAACTCTGGCCTCCCGCCCGTGCATAACCGGGCACAAAGCCAACATCATCATCGACAAAACCAGAATCTTTCTCACAACCGTCTGTTTTAGTGACGGCAATATACGCAATTTATCCGGAACCGCAGCCTTTTATGATGATGAATATGTCGCCTTACTTCTCATCCATAAAGAGCTCACCTTTGAGGTAATTGACGCTTTGGGTGGCGAAATTGTAGCCTCGTGAACCAGGCTTGGCGACTTTAAGGTACTTCTCATACCAATTGAGGGCGGATTTGTAGTCCTTTTTCTGCTCGTAGCAGTAGGCGATGTTGGTAAGGGCGGAGATGAATTTCGGATTGTAACCGTATGCCTTCTGATAATGAGCGATAGCCTCGTCCCAATGGAAAAGTTTCGCTTCTCCGAGACCATATTGCTGATAAAGCCTGAACATAATCAGCGGATCCGGCTGAAGCATGTTCATCGCCTTGTCAAGCCACGGTTTGACCTCCTTCTCAAAAGAACGGTTGCTGTCGGCATAGACCGCCGCTATTGAATATGCCAGATTAACATCGCTTGAATCAATCTGCCAAGCCGCAAGCAGTTCTTCCCGCGCACGATACATGACCTCCGTGTGCCAATAGCATTGTCCGAGATAATAGTGGACCGGATAGGAATCGTTACCAAGTTTCTCCTGACGCTCAAAGACATCGATCGCAGGGGCATATTCATTCTTGGAATAGTGTGCCAGACCTTTGATCGGAGCCACTGTCATATTATCAGGGTCCAAGGTGAGATATTCATCTGTCAGACGGATCGCACTATCATAGTCCCGGCGAGAGAGGAGAATCCGCGCGGCTTTACTCACTACGCTTTCATTCAATGGTTTAAGAGACAGCGTGAGCCGATAGTACGTCAGCGCGGAGTCCGGCATATCCGCCTGATTGAACGAGTCCCCCACCAACGCGGCGATTGCCGGTATAGTGTCAAGTTGCAGCACCGCCTTCCCGGCCTCAGCGCTCTGGGCGAAAGCCTTCATCCTGTAGAAAGTCTGCATCTGCTTGACTTTGTACAGGATGTTCCGCGGGAACTTGGAGGTCAGCAGGAAATATGTCCCAGCTGCGGACTCGTAGTCCCCGTTCTGGAAATGACAGTCCGCCAGCTCGGACAGAATCTCCTCATCGAAACGGTCCGGAGTGACGAAAGCGGACAATCTCTCGATCGCCTCGTCAATTTTGAATATACTCTTGAGGTACCGGGCCTCACTCAAGGCCGCGTTCGGGTCTGACTGTGGATCGGCCACTTGCGCCGCCACAATCTGTGGCGACGCAAGCAAGCTGATCGTAATCAATAATTTGTAGCTTAATCTCATTATTTGAGTCGGAATACGATAGGGAATGTGTAGGTGACATCGACCGCCTTGCCCTGCATCTTACCTGGTTCCCATACAGGAGAAGATTTGACAATCCTCAACGCTTCCTCATCCAAGGATTTGAAGGTTCCTCTCAAGACTTTGACGTTTTCCATTTTTCCTGTCTTTGTGATAGTGAACTGAACAACGACGCGACCTTGTTTCTTAGCTTTCTGAGCATCCTCCGGGTAGATCAAATGCTCATTGACCCATTTGGCGAAATTGTTCGCGTCACCGCCTTGGAACACCGGTTTGGTCTCCACCATTTGGAATGGGACAGGTTCATCATCATCGGTGGTAACATCTATGTTAATATCGTTGCGACTTTCCCCGGTGACAGTAACCGAGACGTTCTCTGGCGCTGTTTCCGAGATCATTGTCTCATCGGACAACGATCCGGTTGAATCCGGTTTTGTGAAACTGCTGAAGCACAATGTGCAAACAAGAAGTGGTATGCAGACGACATACGCAAGCCTGAACCATCCATTAGTTTTTTCTGACATCATCATAGCGATTCGATTTGAAAGTTTTGTGTGGTTGAAACCGTTCGCAAGCCGGAAACGATGCTCACCGACAGCCTTCCTGACCAGAAGCAGCTGATAGTCAGCGGCGTTCACTCCTTGATTGATCACAGATTCATCGGCTTCATATTCGTGAAGCATCTTGAGTTCAGCCCTGGCAAGCCAGACGAGAGGATTGAACCAGTGCAGGACGGTGACGACCGAGAACAGCAGCACGTCAACAGAATGGTGCTTCCTCACGTGGCTCATCTCGTGCGTCAGAATCACCGGGGTAGCGGTGAAATCCTCACGGCTGATCACAATATGCCCCAGGAAACTGAATGATGCCACCGGAGCGTCCACGATAGTAACCTTGAACCCCTCTTTCTGAATATGCTCGCCGGAGGCTATCATACGGGATGTCTGGATTACGGACAAGATATTCATAATCAAGACAACGAAGGCCCCGAGAAAGTATATTCCTGAAACGACTCCGAGCCAGGATATTCCTTTGTCTGCCTCGTTCAGGGTTCCGCCTTCCGCGCTGACCACCGCTTGCGGCAGGGTCAGGGTCGGGATGACGTTCGAGACCGCGGTTCCGCTGAAATCCCAGTGGACGAGCGGCAGCGCCAGACAAAGCAGACTGCCCGCCAGCAAGGCGAACCGGTTGAAGGTGAAGAAGGTTGTCTTCCGCATCAGCAGCATAAAGAATGCGTAGAACACTGAGAGAAGCAACCCGCTCGTTACGATGTAAGCGATCATTTCCTTTTGCTTTCGATTTGCGAAATGAGTTTTTTAAGGTCCTCCACATCCATCTTGTCCTCTTCCACGAACTGTGAGACAAGGCTGATGTAGGAGTTGTTGTAGTAACGGGAGACAACGTCCCCGACGGTAGTCCCGTGATAGTCACGTTCCGTGAGCGCAGGACTGTACTGGAAAGAGTTCGCCATCGGCTTGCGCTTGACAAATCCCTTATCCTCAAGGAATTTCACCTGTGTCGCCACGGTGTTGTAGTTGGGTTTCGGATCTGGAAGCGCCGCGACTATGTCACGGATAAACACCTCGCCTTTGGCCCAGATGATGTTCATCACCTCTTCCTCTTTTGCCGTAAGTCTCTGTTTCATTGCTCGATTCTTTAAGTTAACAAACGCGCGATTATTATCTTACGGATGCAAAGATAAGAATAAAAATCATATCTCCTAATATTTTTAGGTGTTTTAAGAATATTTTTAGTTGCGCACACAATGTGTACCAGGATCTCGGAATATTTTATCATAAATACTTTAAGCCAAAGGTCTTATGACGTATTCAAAGATATGAACCCCAAAAGTTGGACGGTTAATAGTAGATTATTATATACAATAAGTCCGGTACTGCTCCGGACTCATTCCGTTTAACCGCAGTTTGATTCGTTCGTGGTTGTAGTAATATATATACTTTCGGAGTTCCTTCTGGAACTCGTCCATACTATTCCACTGACGTGAATATAGCAATTCTGTTTTCATTATTCTGAAGAAGTTCTCCATCATAGCGTTGTCGAGACAGTTACCCTTTCTGGAGATGCTTTGTTCTATGCCATTCTTTTTCAGTGTATTTTGATACTTAACATGCTGATAATGCCATCATTGATCTGAATGAAGGATTAAGCCTTCATGGTTAGGGATCTTTTTCATGGCGTTATTGACCATATCAATAACCATTTTTATAATACTCCCGGATTTTAATACAGGTGCTTTATTTAAAAACAATAACTTCGCACCATAAAGCATTGTGGGCTGGAGCCTGCACAACTCACTCGATACGTCAAACTGCATAGATGCGCTCAAAAGTGCCATTACAAGGCACGGAGCTCCGGAGATAATCAACTCTGATCAGGGATACGTATTCCAGGCCATGGTCGGCCACTAATTTACCTCATCATTTTAATAACATCTTCCGGCAACATCGCATTCCCGGCATCATCTTTCGGAGCATTCTTAAGAAACAGCATAGGAACAATAGTGTAGCTCTTGGCAAACGGCAGCAAATTAGCTTTACGGAGAAGTTCGGCTGTCAATTGTTTCCCATTCTCCCCTGTTGTCCACTTGCATTCGCCAACAAGCAGATATTTTTTGTCAAGCGATTCGGCCATAACATCGAACTCGACCTGTTCCGGCTTCTTATCCTCATTGAGAATAGAACCCCACCAACGTTTTGCCTTACCGTAAACAATTCCATTGACCATATTTCCCGTTACAGCATCCCTGCATAGTTTTTCCCAATGAATACTCACATACTCCGAAAAATGGGCTGTCAGTGCCTGTTCTAATGGTAAGCGACGGCCAAGCTCGATAAACGAGCGATTAGGAACGACAAACTGATAGTAGAATGCCATAAAAGGGTCTGCAATCTTATATAGGCTCTTTTTTGCATTCTTTTCGTCAATTCCGAAAGGAACATCTTTCTCTAAAAATCCGAGGTCTATAAGTTTCTTCAACGGACGCGACAGATTGGTTGCCGGCTCATTGCATCGTGCGGCAATTTCGGAAAGCCGGTTTGCGCCAGTCCCAATATAAGACATGATCGTTGAAGTCTTGACAATATCCTTTACATCATCCTGAAATAGTTTTATCGGCTCTTCATAAAGAGTTCCATTTACCGAAAGGATATTGCGCCACAGGGCATCATCAAGCGAACTTCTGTTTTCCCTCAGTTCCCAATAACGCGGCACACCGCCCCATACGGCATACTCTTCAATGGCATTCATCGCATTAAGATGCAAAGCCTTTTGAATATACGGCAAGTGTATCGGCGTAAGTCTCATAATCTCATCAGCACGCCCATATAGAGGTGCGGTAGAATCAAGGAACAACCCATACATCATATTTTGTGATGAACCGCAAAGCACAAGGTTATACTTCAACAGCTTCTCATCAACAAGTTTCTGCAATACAGACGGCAACTCTGGCGATTGCTCTACTAGATACGGAAATTCATCCAAGCACAAAGTAAAACGTTTGTCTGTCCGATAATTGACCGCACGAAATATAGATTCCCAATCCGGATATGTCAGTTTGTCGAAATCCGGGAAGATTTGTGCTATTACTTTTGCAAGCAATACTCTCTGATGTTGCTCTTCAGAACGGTCTGCAAGGAAGTAAACATCATTTTCTGACAACACCCTTTTAATGAGCGTTGACTTACCCAGCCGTCTGCGACCGTACATCACGACTAACGAGGACTTCTCTCTTGCAAGTGCATCCTTTAATCGTGCAGTTTCATCTATTCTATCAACGAATTTCATATACCCTGTTCATTATGTAATGCAAACATAATGTTTTTGCTGCATAATACAAAATTTTGAACAATGTTTTTTTATTCCAACAGAACAAATTGCCACTTTTGTATAACCGATATGAATCGAGAAGTACAATTCCTCCTGTACTATATGCCGGAAGACAGCGGCAAAGTGCAGGCCGTCATAAAAGATGAAACGATATGGTGTACCCTGATTACGGAATATGTTACCTCAAATACTTTCATCCGAGACGGACTCTGACATATTCAAAAAAGATTGCTTTACTTTGCATCTGGAAAATGATAAGTTTGGTGATTCTGAAGGATCGCCTAAGAAACTAAATAAAGGAATTTGATATGTACTTGGAAAAAATCAACGGCCCGGCCGACATCAAGAAGTTGAGCGTCGAACAGCTCAACGTCCTTGCTGATGAGACCAGGCACTATCTGATCGAAAAGGTGAGCAATCACGGCGGCCACGTCGGCCCGAACCTTGGAATGGTGGAAGCCACTGTGGCTCTGCACTATGTGTTCAACTCCCCTGTCGACAAGATCGTCTTCGATGTCTCACATCAGAGCTACGCGCATAAGATCCTGACTGGCAGGAAGCAGGCGTTTATGGATCGGCCCACTACAATGACGTGACCGGTTTCAGCGAGCCGTCCGAAAGCGAGCACGATCATTTTGTCATCGGCCATACATCGACCTCGATCAGCCTTGCCAGCTGACTTGTCAAAGGACGTGACCTGGCAGGTGGTAAGGAGAATGTCATCGCTGTGATCGGCGACGGATCATTGAGCGGCGGCGAAGCCCTTGAGGGACTGAGCGTGGCAGGGTCTGAGCTTAACAGCAACTTCATCATCATCGTCAACGACAACCAGATGTCGATAGCGGAGAACCACGGCGGTCTGTACAAGAACCTTCAGCTGCTTAGGGAGACCAACGGAAAGGCGGAGGTCAACCTTTTCAAGGCGATGGGACTTGAATATGTCTATGTGGGCGACGGTAACGATGTCGCCACTCTCATCGATGCCTTCCAAAAGGTCAAGGACACCGACAAGCCGGTTGTCGTGCACATCAACACCCTCAAAGGCAAGGGCTTGAAGTACGCCGAGGAGAACAAGGAGAAATGGCATTTCGGTGGTCCATTCTATGTGGAGACCGGTGAGCCTAAATTCAAAAGCACAGCCGAGGACTACGGTGATCTTACCGGAAAATATCTGCTGGAGAAGATGCAGTCAAATCCTGAGCTTGTCGCAATCACTTCCGGCACGCCTACCGTGTTCGGGTTCACCCAGCCTCGCAGGGTACAGGCCGGGAAACAGTTCGTGGACGTGGGAATTGCCGAGGAGACCGCTGTGGCGATGGCATCCGGTATCGCGAAACGTGGAGGAAAACCTGTCTGGGGCGTTTACAGCACATTCATCCAGAGAACTTACGACCAACTTTCACAGGATCTCTGCATCAATGACAACCCGGCTCTGATGCTCGTGTTCTGGGGCGGAATCGAGAGTATGAACGACGTGACCCACACCTGCTTCTACGACATCACCCTGCTCGCAAATATTCCTAACCTCATCTATCTGGCTCCGACCTGCCGTGAGGAATATTTCGCGATGCTGGACTGGGCGATCGCCTACAGGGAGCATCCGGTCGCGATCCGTGTGCCGGTTAACGGAGTTATCTCACGTCCTGAGGTCAAGGCTGAAGGTGTCGACTGGTCTGCGGCCGAGTACGAAATCACCCACAGAGGCAGTCGGGTGGCCGTTCTTGGTCTTGGGGCTTACTACCAGCTCGGAGAGAAGACCTGTGAGCTTCTGAAAGCCCAAGGCGTTGACGCGACGTTGATCAACCCGAGAATCATCACATCCCTCGACACGAAGACCCTTGAGGCACTCAAGGCCGATCACGAACTCGTAATCACTCTTGAGGACGGCCAGATTGACGGTGGCTGGGGCGAGAAGATAGCCAGGTTCTACGGCGATACCGATGTGATAGTCCTCGTCAGAGGCCAGCGCAAACAATTCGAGGACAGCTATGTGGTCGAAGAACTGCTGAAAGAGAACCGCCTCACTCCTGAGCAGATCACCGAGGATGTCCTCCTGGCCCTGAGCAAATAACGGAAAACTTCATATTCAAAAAAGATTGACGGTGAGATAAGCGTACCGTTTGGATTCACACCCATGTAAGTAAATAAATGATGGAAAATCCTATACTCTCACAGACAAAAGGCGCACCTACGAAAAATGAAAGTCAAATGACATAGGTGCCAGCCACGCACTCCGAAAGCCCTCTTCACTGCGCTAATGCTCCGTTCAGAAGGCTTGGTTCCGTCCTCTGGGACACAGTGCGCCCCTCCTAACTCCACTTATGGCAGCTCCACTGCGAAACTCTTCATTTCGCGCCAAGGCGCTCTGGTCAGAGATACGCGGACGTTCCGCGCCTCCGTTCCATTAGCAGTATTTACATCAATTCCGTTAATACTCCTAATCCAAGAGCTTCTTCAGCTGTTAAGAACCTGTCTTTCTTCTTTTGAAGGACTTCATCCAGTTGCTCTTGCGTCACCTTCGTCTTGGACTTGATGATGTTGAAGAGAATCTCATTGATGCGGGAGGCTTCTGCAACCGTATCTTCCATCTCCCGGAGTGTACCGAAGGAGAGACCTGAGACCTGGTGAATCATGAAAGTGGTGTTCCGATAGGCCTTGCGCACCTTGGCACCATGGGCTACAATGACCCCCATTGACATAATCTTCCCGGTGCAGATGACCTCTACGGGAGTGTTTGACGATTCCCTTGATGGTGCTTTCCTCTGTCGCACTTTTGAATTCTCCGAAGAATGCGAGCACTTTATCCATTGGCACGAGTTGCTTGATCTCCATATTCTCATTCGTTTTCTGGCGACAAAGTTAATGGGTGCTTCAGCAAGATTCCGGCAAATACACTATTTCTATATTCTGCCATTATTTTGCCGAAGATATTGCTATCTTTATGGTCAGATATGGCAAAGAATTACTTCAAATCCTACATCTGGCTGCTGGAAACACTCCAGAGCCGCGGGCCGCTTACACTGGCTCAAATCAGGCAGTTGTGGCGGCGTAGTTCAGTGAATGAACTTGGAAGTGACCTTCCCGCACGTACGTTCGCGAATCATATAGAAGCAATCTCCGACATCTTCGGTATCGAGATTGTCTGCGACCGTAGGGACAACACTTACAGCATCGTCAACGAAGAAGATATGGACGGGACAGGCATCCGCTCCTGGATGCTGAACGCCCTCAGCTTGAACTCTCTTCTGAACGAGAGTGCTGGTATGAAGGACAGGATATTCTTTGAGAATGTACCTTCCAGCCACCAGTTTCTCACAACAGTCATCCAAGCTATCCGTGACAACCGGAAGCTGAAGGTACGCTATCAGGGTTATCGCATGGACGAGGAGCGGACCTTTGAGCTGGAGCCGTATTTCATCCGGGAGTTCAAGCGCCGCTGGTATCTATACGGCCACAAGGATTACGACAAGGACTTCAAGCCGCATATGTACGCCCTGGACAGGATGCTCTCCGTGGAAGTCCTTTCCGACACATTCAAGGTACCGACGGATCTGGATGCCAAAGCCTGGTTCCAGTCTCTGTACGGCGTGCGCAAGTACGACGACATGAAGCCTCAGCAGGTCCTCTTGAAGGTCTATGGCAAACAGGTCCGCTACTTCCGGTCTCTGCCGCTTCACAGCAGTCAGGAGGAGGTAGAAACACACCGCGACCACAGCATCTTCGCTTATAACCTCGCCCCAGACTATGACTTCAAGCAGGACATCATGTCGTTTGGGGATACCATAGAGGTCCTGGAGCCGGATCAATTAAGGGAGTGCATATCGATGACGATTAATAAATTGAAAGAGCTATATGGATAATTACAAGATTCTAACGGATAAGTTGACCAGTCTTAATCAGGGGTCGTTTGTTACAGAATTAGTCTGTATCCCAACGGATGAACAACGGGATAAACTAAAGAAAGGTAGTGGTAATCCTGAAGCAGAAATGCGTCAGGTCAATTCCTCTGCAGGGTTAGCAGTTAATTATTGGCGCGCATACGAATTGTGTCATCCTAACGCTACGATTGAATTTGAGTGGAAGGAAAGGGTTCCCCTCAAGTCTGGACGCCCAGCCAATGTCGATGTTGTCGTTAGAGAGGAAGGCAGGACAATCTTTATTGAATCCAAATTTCTTGAGCCTTACTATTCGGGAAATGAGATACCGCGCGATTCCTATTTGGACGCAACAAAGTATTCATCCTACACGAAGGATTCTCCGAAATCATGGATTGCTTTCTTTGAAGAAGCGACAACATTCAGCTTGTATAATGTTACTCAACTTGGACGTCATCTTCTGGCAGTATCAAAGGATATCTGGCTATCACCAAAGGCATATGAGAATAAGCATGTCCAATTACTTAGTGTAACGTGGGAAATGTCGGACTCCTTCATTTCATTATTCCCGGATGAAATAGCTGAGGAGTTCAAGAATCGACGAATCGTCATACGTGAAGAAGCTGAAAGGAGTGAAGCATTTATTAATGGTTTCATCAAGGAGCATCTGGATTTCGCTAACTTCGAGTACAAAGCAATCAAATACAATGATATTATTGACGAGATTAAAGATAGTCAGTATGTCAAACCCATAAAGAAACAGTACTTCTTATAGAAGCAAAGAGTTTCCGACATTCGTTTTCTCCGGCACCATAGGTCATTCTCGTGATTTTTCGGCGTCGGAGATGTTTTTATTAGCATCTGCCGAATTTCTGCCGAAGGTCCGGTTATTTTTGCCCGAAAAGTTAGATATGGCAGAAATAATCAATCAAATCCCTGGTTACGAAAAGGGTCGTGTACAGCGTATCACCGCCACTGACGAAGTGAGCGAATCCTTCATCGTCGCCCAGATGGCGTCCGATCTGCGCAAGAAGTGGAACACATCTGTCCTCTGCATTTCCCTGGACGGTCACAAAGAAGCTATAGAATCCTTGATCCCTCAGGAGAAGGCTGTCGGTACCGTCTATGTCCTGGACCAGAAGAATCCCGAGTTTAAAGTTGTTCTTCGCAAAGCCACCGGCATCATCAACCGCCGCTTCGTCCGAGCCCTCATCATCAGCGGTGCAGAGCGCCTCACCGCTAAATACTTCCAAGATCACCCGGAGAAAGGTAGAGAATGGATAGCCAGTCGCCTTGAAGGACTGTCCAGAGGCATGGGCATCCCCGTCATCCTGGTGAGAGTCCACGAAGATCAATCAGAAAAACTATAAGGTATGAGCCGAAGTAAACTTAGAGACAACTTCATGAGGCGCTGTTATACAGGGCGGTCTTTCAAATAATCAAAGTGGGACGACCCTGTTCATTATCCTCATAGGCAAGATGAGATGCCGAAAAATAGTCCTTCTAAGCTTGTCCTAATACACTGCCATTGCTGTATTCATCGGATGATGGGTTCGTCCACATTCAGAGGTCATTCCTCTTCTACAGGAACTAATCGTCAAGTCCGTGGCCTGGTTAGGGCAAGCCAGAAACGCGAACAGCGCAAACAGATGTTTGAGCAACTGGCTGAATATTATGAACCACAGAATCATTTCGAATAAAAACATATGGTAAAGACAATCAAGTCAATTAAAGAAATATCCGAAAATGGTCTGGAGCCCGGTCTCTTTCTTATCGATGACGGCGAAGAAGAAAGCCAGACATCAACTGCCGCAGAGGTCGCTTTTCCATTGGCCGTCGATAATAGAATATCTACCGTTCTCTTCTCACTTGAGAAGAAGGAGGATGATATCGTAAGTGATCTTCTGAACATTATATTCTCTCGATACACGGATAATATCGCCAGGCTTGCTACAGCACCGAAAGAAGAATGGGATAAGGCCAAAAACGGAATCATCTCTTTGTCAAAAGCCCCTTTGTTTTTGGATGATTCCACTGAAGTATCGGTTGGCGAAATGCACACTATGGCGAAGGTTATTATCTCCGAGCAGAAGGTGCGGGTCTTCATCATTGACGGAATTCATCTTCTTGAGGAAGAGAATCCTATCAAACATTTGGAGGAAATGGCAGCAGACCTGAATGTGACAATAATTGCGTTACAGAAACATAACACTCAATAATCACAAATCAACATGAAACCGAGAATCTTAGTATTTACCATCGCGTTGCTGGCATCCTTCGCTGCAGCAGCGCAGAGCACCAATCCGCTGAACTACAGCGGCAGAATGTATGTCGAGGCCATTGAAATCATCGCCACGCCCCGCTATGTCTCCTACGAGGACCACGCCATTCTATCACAGCAGATGCGCATCCCTTCTGTCGAAATTACCAAGTGCGATATGGCCTTCGAGAAAGGAACAGTCACCGTGAAGGACAATGAAATGAAGATAAAGGTCAATGGATGTAAGAAGTACGACACCGACTACGGCTGGGTAGTTGTCGTCTATGTGGATCTAGTCGATGAAGGCGACAAAGCCGAGTTGGTCTGGCCGGAGTACGGAAAACCATTCTTCCAGCAGATAACCAAAGCCGATGACAGCGTTAAGATTGCCCGCATGCTCCTGTCCAGGAAGCCCTATGTGGCCGATGAGGCAGAAGCATTGAGGTATATGCTGATGGGGCTCGGGGCGATCTAGGCCGATGGTGACCTGTTCCAGTTGTAGTGCCGATGCGTATGTCAATATGAAGGCGGTCAAAGCCAGTTCGCTGCGCTAAAGCTCCGCTCACTCGCTTTGGTTACGCCCTCCAGGACACAGTGAACCCCTTCAAACTCCACTTATGGCAGCTCCACTGCGAAACTCTTCATTCCGCGCCGCACATCGCGCATAAAGGGAATAAGGTCAAGAGACTGTGACCGGACAAGCCGGCCACAGTCTCTTGCTGGTTTATCCCCCCACTAAAGGTCGGCCTCTTTCTTTTGTGAAGTTCGAAGTTCCGCAGCGGCAGCAGCTTCAAAGCATCCACCGATTGCTCAACGTGCCCCCCTGAAGCAACCGTCAAACTGGGCAACGCGTATCAGTTCGAGAAATTCGGTACCGGAAACAGCCTCCTACGGTACGGAATTGACATTCGGTGCTCAAAAAGGCTTCCTGGGGTACGCGACGCATTTTCAGAAGCATTCGGTGTAAAAAACAGGCTTCTACGGTACGGAAGAGATATTCGGTGCCAAAAACATTCTCCTCTGGTACGCGACGCATCTTCAAAGGTGCGCTAAACAGCCTCCTGCTCCACCGAATACATTTTCGAAAGCGCAAAAAACGGCATCCTGTCACACCGAACGCATCTTAAAAGACCCGCAGAACAGCCGACTCCACAGACTGTGGACAGCCTCCTGCCGCAGCGGACGTAGTTTCAGTGCGCGAAACGGCCCCCGTTCGGAGGTGAGCAGACATAAAAAGAGGGTGTATTCCTTGGAAATGTCTTAGAATACACCCTCGTTTTTCATAGCGACTCTTCAGGAGTCTCAGCTGTTACACTCAGCGAAGCGAACTACTCGAACTTGCCCTTGTCGATAACGATACCGAAAATCTTCTTGCCATCCGTCTTGAGCGTCTTTCCGGTAAACTTCGGCGCCTTGGCGGTTTGTTCAAAGTCTCCGCTTGCGTTCTTCTTGAAAAGCCGGAACTCGATATCAGCATTGGTAAAGTTGGCATCCCTATAATAAAAAGCAACCCCATCCGTATCAGGAACCCCAAGCACATAACCACTATAACTTCCGATAAGAGAGTAAACATGTGGGTAGTATCCAGAAGAACTATTTTTCGGATCAATAGAGAATCCGGCTATCTCATCTAAATATTTACCTGCAGTAGTGTTCTTGGCACAAAGCCCATAATTTGCCGCTTCCGCATGATTAAGACCTTTTACCAGAATCTTGACTCCGGAATAGGTTTCCCAGTCCGATATGGTCGCTGTCAACTTATTGTCCGCATAGGTATAGTCAAGATAATATGTATAATACACAATATTGTTCTGACGCACTATTGTGCCACTGATGAGATCTGAAGGAGCCATATACATTTGACCACCGCTCTCAAATTTGGAATCATATTTGGTCAGATTGTTAAAGCCCTCATATACGACAGAGAACTTACCGCTTGACTTCAGACTCCGACCGGCGGCGAGTTCGCCGGCAGTCCATTTCGTCCCGTCATAGGTAATGACAAGATCCGGGGTCGGGTTGTCGGCCTGCGCGGTATAGTTCCAGTCGTCGAACCACAGGTTGAGTTTGTCTCCATTTGCCCAGTCGTTCTTTACGGCCTTGGTGTCTCCGGCAAACCCGGCGATGTCAAGGTCAAGAATGATTGAGCCCTGAGGCGCTGGCACCATAGGAGCCTCGATAGATTTGTTGCAGGATGCAGACAGCAATGCTGCGATTGCCGCCATAGCGATAATTGAAAGTCTCTTCATAACGTTGTCCTCCTTACCATGTCTCCTCGGTGTTGTCACCGAATGGGTTTCCGAAATTCATGCCGCCGGCGTCTGGAACGCTGCCGCAGATGACGCCCTCAAGAGACATCGAGATAATCTCCGCAAGAGGAGATTCGTAGTTTGTCTTTTTGTTCATACTAAAATGCGTTAAATTATACATCTCAATGCTGCGAAAATACAAATTTCCCCCCCCCGGTAATATGGCTAAAGAGGCAATTTTTGCTCTTTTTGCCATATTTTTTAGAAATTTCAAGCAAATCAAAGAAAATTTATCCAAAGGCTATGCGGTTTCTCATGGCGGAACTCTACTCCATCTCCAAACTTCTTGGCCACGCCAATAGGCGCACCACCCAGATCTATGCAAAGATCGTGGATGAGAACAAGCGCAAAGCCGTCAACCTCATTCCCAACTTGTAGAACATCCGAATAATCAGTATATTCGTACTATGAAAAATGATGCGCCTAAAGTCGTGAAAATCCATGACGTGAAAATAGACCTAGAATACATGCAGTGGCTTGGAGAGATTAAAGCCCGGTACCATAATGCCCAGATTAAGGCCGCCGTCAAGGTGAACGCTGAACAGTTGCTGTTCAACTGGCAACTGGGACGCGACCTTGTTATGCGCAAGGCTGAGGAAAAATGGGGTTCAGGGATTGTTGAGCAGGTTAGTCTGGACCTCCAGGCCGCATTCCCAGAAATATTTGCCCACGTTCCCTGGGGGCACCATGCCGCTGGACGGAGCCGATGAAACCACCACCCTGACCTATGGCGCTATTGCTGCGCGGATTGCCAAGGATAAGGGGTTGAAGCGGATGTCAGCACAGGCCGTCGGCAGCGCTGTAGGGCACAATTCCATCTCGCTCATTATCCCTTGCCACCGAGTGGTCGGAACAAACGGAAGCCTCACAGGTTATGCGGGCGGTATCGACAAGAAAGTCCGGTTACTCCAAATGGAAAAAGCGCTGTCTGACAGGTTGTTTGTTCCCAAGAAAGGGACGGCACTTCGCCAACAACCTTGACGGACTCATTGACACACGCAACGAAGAATCCACCTTCGATATGCAATCTATCCCGTTATTCAGAAGTATGATATGAACTCCTCAAAACTATTGAGTAAATTAGCATTTTATGAATAAACATTTTGCACTGTCACAAAAGTTGTTTATTTTTGTGACAATTTAACTGTTATGCAAAACACATCGCAGACTATTGAAGCAACAATAAGGTCATTCGGCAGAGGAAAAATATTCTTTGCTGATGATTTTGTCGGAACGGGCACCCCCGAAGCTATCAGACAGGCACTATTGCGCCTATCCAAAGCCGGTGAAATCATAAGAGTCGCTCAAGGAATCTATTGCTATCCTGAAATAGACACGAGACTCGGACTGGGCGTAATCAAGCCATCGTATGAGCAAATTGCAGATGCTCTGGCGGAACGCACACACGCTCGCATAGTCCCTACTGGTGAATATGCACTGAATGCACTTGGACTCTCCACTCAAGTTCCTATGAACTTTGTTTATCTGACTGACGGCCCATCCCGCAGCATTGAGATCTCAGAAGGACGGGGAATCACATTCAAAAAGACAGCTCCTAAAAATCTTGTCTTTCAGAACCGTCTTGCAATGTTAGTGACCTCCGCACTGAAATCAATAAAGAAAGAGAACGTCACAGAAGACCAGATTAAACAAATTGAAACACTTTTGAGACAAGAAGACAAAGAATCCGTACTTGCAGACTTGAAGCTTATGCCAGTATGGATCAGAAAAATTGTAATCAACGCCTATGAATAATTATTTCAAACTCCCGACAGAAGACAAGCGTATGGTCCTGCAACAGACTGCCGCAAATTACGGGCTGCCTCCGCAAGCGATTGAAAAAGATATATGGGTAACAACAATTCTCCAGATAGTCTTTTCCCTCCCGATTGCCGAAAGCCTGATTTTTAAGGGGGAGACTGTCTTAAAAGTAAAAGTACCCCCTCCGAGGATTGAAAATTCGTAGTCTCCCCTGTAGTGGGGTACAGACTTTTCAACTCTCGCCGGGACTTTTAAGACAGTCTGGGGGGGGGGAACATCACTCAGCAAAGTCTGGGGATTGATTAAACGTTTCTCCGAAGATATAGACCTCGCAGTAGACCGTACCTTGTTCGGGCTGGAAGGAGACCTGACAAAAAGACAAATCAAAAAACTGAGAAAAGCGTCATCAGTATTCGTTAGAGAAAACTTCAGTACACAACTCCAGACGGCTATAGAGCAATACGGATTAGCCGCTGAATGCTCAATTGAAGTCCAGCCTGATGGAGCCGGTGATGGCACCTATCCCGAGCCAAGAAAAATATATGTAAAATACAAAAGCGTCTGGGCGGAGCCATTAAACTATCTCTCTCCTTTAGTTATGATCGAGATGGGGGCGCGTTCACTCATTGAGCCAAACACTCCGGCTCAAATTCACAGTATGGTTGAACAACTTTTCCCGAATATCCAGACATCTCTTATCAACAGCAATGTCTCAACAGCATTGGCATCCAAGACTTTTTTGGAAAAAGCATTTCTGATACACGAACTATTCTCCGTGGAAGGACACGGAATGAATGCCGGGAGGAAGTCAAGGCATCTCTATGACCTTTCAAAGATGATGGACAAGGATTTTGCACAAGCTGCCATCAGAGATGACGCACTTTGGGAATCCATCCGGCACCACCGAGAAATTTTCACAAGCGTAAAAGAAGTAGATTATACGCCCGACATACGAAGCAGGATAATCTTGGTGCCTCGCCCTGACATTGTCAAAATCTGGGAAACCGACTACAACACGATGAGCTCCGCTATGATCTTTGGGCAAAAACCGTCATTCAATGATCTAATTGTGCGTATGAAGGAGTTGGAAAATAAGTTTCATAGCGTAACACTATAATATACATAACAACAGCCCCGTTCGGAGGTGAGCAGACATAAAAAGAGGGTGTATTCCTTGGAAAAGTCTTAGAATACACCCTCGTTTTTCATAGCGACTCTTTAGGAGTCTCAGCTGTTACACTCAGCGAAGCGAACTACTCGAACTTGCCCTTGTCGATAACGATACCAACAGTCTTCGTGCCATCCGTATTGAGCGTCTTGCCGGTGAATTGAGGCGCGCTGGCTGTCCTCACGAAATTCCCGCTCGCGTCCTTCTTGAAAAGCCGGAACTCGACAGTAGCATTGCTGAAGTGGCAGGAGAGATAATAGAAAGCGACCCCGTCCGCATCCGGAACGCCGCCGGCACCACCTTTGTAGTTTCCACCGGTATTCAAAAATCCAGGGAACTCTGATCCGGGTACGACACAGAATCCGCCGAAAGTCGCAGGATACTTTTCCGCTCCCGGGGTTGTAACATCCACAGTCTGGAGAGCATAGTCACCGGCCGCCGCAGGATCCAGCCCCTTCACCAAGACCTTGAATGCAGAAGGCGTCTTCCAGTCTGCAATGGTCGCCGTCAACTTGTTGCCCGAATAGGTGTAGCTGACATCTTCCTTACGGTATATCATGTGATAATAATACGACCTTTCCCTTATTTCATCTACCCACAGATTAGGATATTCAAAGAACTGTTTGCCCGAATACCAATAAGAAAGGCATTTGGACAAGTCATTGCCACCCTCATATAAGACAGAGAACTTGCCGTTTGCCTTAAGACTTCGGCCGGCGGCGAGTTCGCCGGCAGTCCACTCCGACCCGTTATAGGTAATGACAAGATCCGGGGTCGGGTTGTTTTCATGCGCGGAGTTCCAGTCGTCGAACCACAGGTTGAGCTTGTCTCCGACTGCCCAGCCGTTCTTAACGGCCTTGGTGTCCACGGTACCTTTAAACCCGGCGATGTCAAGATCAAGAATGATTGAGCCCTGAGGCACTGGCACTACAGGAGTCTCGATAGATTTGTTGCAGGATGCGGACAGCAATGCTGCGATTGCCGCCATAGCGATAATTGAAAGTCTCTTCATAATGTTGTCCTCCTTACTACCATTCATCCTCGGTGTTGCCACCGAATGGGTTTCCGAAATCCATGCCGCCGGCGTCTGGACCGCTGCCGCAGATGACGCCCTCAAGAGACATCGAGATAATCTCCGCAAGAGGAGATTCGTAGTTTGTCTTTTTGTTCATACTAAAATGCGTTAAATTATACATCTCAATGCTGCGAAAATACAAATTTCCCCCCCCCGGTAATATGGCTAAAGAGGCAATTTTTGCTCTTTTTGCCATATTTTTAAGGAATTTGATAGGTTTTTCTAAAAATTATTGTCCTGCAGCATCCCGTCACAATGCCGGGATGACCTTTTCCATCTGAGTGCTGCGCGAGCCCTTGATCAATACCAGACGTCCCTCCACGCTATGAGCCCGCAAGTATTTCAAAAGGGCCTCCGAAGTCGGAGCCCAGACAAAAGGACTGCTCCCTTCCCCGGAGCGCGAGTTCTTAGCCGCGACTTTCCCTTCTTCATCCACGACCTCGTATTCGAGTCCGCACTCATCAAGGGCTTTAAGGAACTCTTGTCCGACAAGCATGACGCAGGGAATGTCCCCGGAGGCGAGGAGCCTGCGCAGCAGGCCGGCGTGCTCCCGAAGGGAGTCCGCCCCGAGCTCGCGCATCTCTCCGAGAAGCGCGAGTCCCGGCCTCCCCTCCCCGCCCCCAAGCATGCGCTCGAAGTTGTCCAGCACCGCGGCCATAGAAGTCGGATTGGCATTGTATGCATCCACTATCAAAGCGTTCTTCTGCGTACGCCGCATCTCCGAACGCTCATTATCCGGCACGAAAGACTCCACTGCGGCTATGGACTCCTCTCGCGGAATCCCGAAATAATCCCCTACCGCTATCGCCGCCAGCACGTTGGCGGCATTGTATGCGCCGATTAGCCGCGTAGAAATCACCGTCCCGTCCACCATCAGCCTCAGGAACGGCTTCAAATATCCATAAATAATGAAATAAGCTGAAAAGTGTTGAATACGTTTGGAAAGTCGCTTGGAAAAATGTAGCTTTGCAGCGAAAAGTCGCTTGAAAAAGTGTAACATGCTCAAACGTAAGATTGAAACTCAGAGCATCGTCTGCCACATCTTTTTTTTACTTGATCCGAAGGCTCTACAATCAAATCAAACGAAACCATTGGTGAGAGATCCTTACATTTTTCTGCCATCATCTTCCACCACTCTACAACTTTCTCATGCTCCCCAGCATTCGGATTCTCCTTGTAAGGTTTGGCAGAGAAGGCTATAATTGGAATCAGCTCATACTACATGCAAGTATTTATCTGCGAAAACAGTCTCTTGAAATCCTCATCTGTAAAATGATAATGATGCAGGCGGAATCTTACATGCTTAATACCTTGCTGTGCAAATCTCTCAACTGCCGTTTCCGAATAGGACCATATTTATTTTTCTCACTTCTCCCCCACCAATTGACATCGATTCCCTTCTTCAGCATCTGTTGATAATCGCGTGGGGCGATGGCAGAAGGTCGGGCGTTAGCGATAAATGCTGTTAAAGTCAACATCAGACTTAAATAATCTTCTCAAAATGAACAGGCCTATATAGCATCCGCACAATGAAATGCCAGAGCAAGACAATCCTCAAGCAGAAAGCAGTCGAAGGTGGTGGATTCGCGATCTCGTTCGAAGAAGCCAGTGGACGATAACCAGCTGACTGCCAAGCAGATAATAAACCGTCTTTGGTTCATCCAAACCAAAGACGGTTTATTATTTCTCTGATATTAAGCTTATTACCAATCACGATGCTTGCCAAAAGCAGACTTGTGATTGTCGCTTATGCCTTCGTGAAGTTGAGGGCGATCTCGAACTCGGTTGTGGCATTCCAAAGAGTCGCCAGATCAGAAGGCTTCTCAAGACCAAGGAATCCCATAAGCCCCTTTATTTTCCGGGCGGTTTCATTTTCCGCCTGAACCAACTGCTCAAGAAGGACATCAATTTTAGGAAGTGCCGGAAGAAGAGCTTTTACGATCGGGTCGCAAAGGGCCTTGTCCACGTAGATTCTCAGACTGTCACCATCCAGTGAATATTTCAGCTCGACTCCTCTCTGAAGAATCTTCTGAAGTTCCGCATTAAGAGCGTCTACATCCACTCCAAATTCCTTGAGTTGTGCCAGAATCTCCATGATTGAGGAGAGATCTATTCCGGAAGCATCCGATCTGACGGTCTCCGACTCCGCGGCTTCAATGATAGCGGCAACATTAGGAACAACGAAGAGTGAGTTTCCTGTAGCATACCAGAATGCGAGGTTGGCTTTAGGTGACTCCAGCCAATCAGTATGATTTTTTGGTTTGTAATAGTAGTATCCATCTGATGATGGAGGGAAGAATAAGGAAAATGCTCCCGCCAGACTATCATCTACTCCCAAACCGGGCCAGTAACGGGCCATGATATTGCCTGTCTCGTCAAATGTGACCTGATCGAACACCTCTGTCAGAACACAGTTCCCGAAGTGATTGAGATAGGGAACATGAGATAAAAGCGTTTCACCTAACCCACCAGATATTTTCCATTTGAACTGTATCGGAGAGAGATCATTTGGATCCATACACTTATCTTCAATGTACCTGCTCTTGCGGACAATGTTCCAGCTTCCGATCAATGGAGCCGAATCCCCTTGAACCTGAGTCGCGACAGTCACTTTGACCGCACCGTCAAGAGTGATGGATCCATCAACATTGAAAGCATAACAAGGATTTTCATCCGTACTGCGCAGAGTGGCAGCAATTGATGGCGGAGTTGACACGATGGTCGTACCCTTGAACGCGAAAGAATCATCTGACTTCTTAAGAAGATCCACACTCACCTTCACGTCATTGTAACCTGGCACGACTCCCGTCAATGTAAGAGTGGCTGCATCATCGCTGTCCGCCACCAACTGAACATTTCCATAGTTACAAGGGATATCATTGACCGAGATTGTGGCTTTTCCGCTTTCCACAGAGATCTGCCCGACAGGCAGTTGTTTCCAAGTGTCGTCAGCCTTGTCCTTCTGGCAGGCTGTCATGGCAAAGATGGAGACCAGAATGGCCATCATGCCCAAGAGTCTAGTTTTCATATTCATCAGTTTTAAAATATATCCAATTACAAATAACCATCCTTTAGCTAAAAGATCAATATGGCAAGCCTCAAAACGTCGCGATTGCAAGACGGTTCCGCACACTATCAAGCTTGGCTTTTGTCATCCTCCTTAGGAAGGACAATGGTGCGGAAGCGCTTCTGACGACGCTCCCAACGCTCACGCGCGAACTGCTGCATGTCTGTGGCCTGGTCGTTCTCGTCGATGATCTCAAGGCCGAGGATCGTCTCGATGATGTCCTCAAGGGTGATTATGCCCTGGAAACAACCATATTCATCAATGATGAGACCGATCTGCTCGTGCTTCTTGAGCAGTTCCTCCCAGATGTGACCGCAGGAGTCCTCTTCCGTGAAGAAGGAGATCGGACGTTTCAATTCCACAAGACGCTTGTCGAACTCATCATCTGCCAGTCCCTCAAGTGCGTCACTCAGAAGAATATAGCCGGTGATATATTCAGGAGAATCCCCATAGACCGGGATTCTGGAGAAATGCAGATAAGTATCGTTTTTGTAGAAATTCTTCAGAGACATGTTCTCCTGAGCCGTCATCGCCACGATTCTCGGGGTCATCACATCGCAGGCCTTGACATTGTCCAGTTTCATGATGTTCTGGATGACCTTGTTCTCGTCGGAATCGATCACGCCTTCCTCAGCCCCGATGTTCGCCATCGCCGTCACTTCTTCCCTGCTGACGGTAGCCTCGTCCTCGTCCTTGGTCATCAGATTGGTGATCAAGCGGATCATGATCACAAGCGGCCACATAAGAACCGACAGGAACGAGATGGCCGATGTCACAAAACCCATAAGATTCTTCCAATATGATGTTCCGATGGTCTTAGGGACAATCTCGGAGAACACCAGCACAAGCAGCGTTGTCATAGCCGAGATGATTCCGAACCAAGTGCTTCCGAACAGAATAGTAGCCTGTCGGCCCACCGCCGCGGCGCCCAAGGTGTTGGCGATGGTGTTCAAAGAAAGAATCGCAGCCAGAGCCCTGTCCGGATCCGATTTGAATTTAAGGAACTTCTCCGCAGGCCTGTACCCTTGCTCCTTCCTCATCGTGATGTAAGAGATCGGTGTCGACATCAACACCGACTCCAGAAGCGAACAAAGGAACGACACTCCCAGCGTTCCCAGCATATAAACTATAAGCAGAGCCATATAGGTTTTCAGTTAATTCGTACAAATATAGCACAATTTTCAACTTTCCTACCAAAATACTGACACTCCCCTCGCAAAAATCCAGAATGATTGCAAGCAACATTCGTTTCCAGTCTGAGTTCACATCACACCTCATTACCGCAAAAAACACATTCATTTTACAAAATCCTTTCATCCTCATCACAAACAGAACTGCCTTCAAAGGCCACAAGGCTGAAAATCTACCGCCACGCCATCGTACTTTTTCAGACACTTCGCGCTCCCAAAGCACTCAGTGACACAATGGGCTGAAAGTATTTCGTAAATCATGTCACAGCACCTGCATTTGTTCCTTTCCTCGAATCCGCCACCCATACGAATCTGAATCTCAATCACTTCTTCAACAGGCATATTATTATTGCATCCACGCACAGTATGCATAGTCAGGATTGTCACTTGAAGATGCTCTGAAAAGTCAATATATTCAAAAAAAAGCACCCGCACCGCATGGGAGGGCGGAACGGGTGCCGGTATTTGTCATGTTCGTTGTTTGCCCGGTTAAGGGACTACGGAAAATCGCTTAGAACTTAAGGGTGATGCGTCCCAATGCTGTGGTGCCGGACATCGGGACGAAGCCAAGCTGGTAGTAGCGGTTGGAGTCCGGATGGCCATCAGACTCGCTGATGGCGGAATATACCCAGCCGGAGGTGGCCACATGGGCGTTGAATATGTTGTTGACATCAAGGCCGAAGGTGATCTCCCTGAGGAAGCCACGGAGCTTGACCGGATAGTTGAAGCTTACTCCCGACAATGAATATGCAGGGAGGGAGCGATCCTTGTTCTGCGTGTTGTCAAGGTACTGGCGGCTCACGAAGGAAGTGTGCCAGATCGCCTGGACACCCTTGACCTTGAACACGGCGAATCCGTTGACGATGGCTGACGGGGAGAACGCCAGCGTAGAGTTGTCGTAGTGGATTTTCCTTATGCCGGTCTCCTTGTTGCCCCAGTCTTCCACAACCTCGTCAAAGTCCTTGATCTTGTTGGAGCTGAGGGCGGCATTGGCCTCAAGAGTCAGCCACTTGGCGGCGTCTACAGCAGCCGTAAGCTCGACACCGGCACGGTAGGAGTCCTTTATGTTGGTGGTCAGACTCTCGCCGATTTCGCTCTGCATTCCTGTCTGGACAAACTGGTCCACATAGTCCATGAAATAGAGGTTGGCGCCGGCGCGGAAGACCGAGCCTGAATACTGATAGCCTAACTCATAGTCATTCACGTGCTCCGCCTTAGGGAACGGATAGTTGTAGTTGTCCGTGAAATTATTGCGCTCCGGCTCACGGTTGCTCATGGCCAGGGAAGCGTAGGCCCTATGGTTGCCGGCCTTATAGCTGACACCTACCTTCGGATTGAAGAAATTGTAGGTCTCGTTGATGTCCAGACGCTGATTCTCGTAGGTACCGTCCGACTGCTTGACGAACTTGTCGTTGATACCGTCCGTCGTGTAGCGCACGTGCCTGTACTGAAGGTCAGCGAACACTGTGAAATGCTCGCCGAACTGCTTGGAAGTCTTTACGAAAGCACTGTAGTCATCCTTTCTGGCATCGGAGTCATAATAGGTGTAGCGACCGTTGTTAAAATCAGTGTCATTCAAGCCGGCAAGTCCAGGATAATGATTGACCACATCTTTGTTTGACACATAAGTGAGATAACCAAAATGGTTGCCCCGGAACATCTGACCGGTGAGGCCTCCGATGACATCCCATCCATTATTGTTGTAATTGATGTTATAGACAACGCCTGCCGCATTCTGTGACAGCCCCTTCTGACGGATGAAGTCCGACCTTACAGGTTTTCCCTTCTCATTCACCATATCGAAACCAAACTTGGAAACCTTGTTGTCCGGCCTGAACTCATCGTAGTAGCCATAACCGTAGGTGTAATGAAGCGAAAGGGTGGTCTTCAAATTCTCGCTGATGTCCCACGCAGCTGAAAGAATGTTATGGTCCTGCCAGAAGTTGTCCGTGGTCTTCGGCCAGTAGGAGCCGTCATTCAAAGTGTAGCGGGCGGTCTCGTAGGTTTTCGGATCCATAGATTCATAAAGCGAGTTGAACTTCCCCAGACCTACGCGGTACATGTCGGCGTAAGTCTTGATACCGGTATTCTTGCCGTAGGTGCCGTCCATTATGGAAAGATCATCGGTGCCGGCGGTAACGCCGTTCCAAGCCTGGCCGGTATGCTCATAGTTGCCGATGTTCCGGTAGCGGACGATGAAGTCCCTTCCGATCCAGTTCAGCCCTGCGTACCAAGAGCCGGATTTCCCTGCGGTGCCGTGGACATAGCCGTCAGTGCCGGTTGTGTGGAATGCGGCATCGGCCACAAAATGATTGCCGAGCAGCCCTGTGGACATCGAGAAGCCGGTGTTGTACGTGTTGTAGCTGCCGTAGGAGGCGTTCAGTTCCACGAACGGATCGTAGGACGGAGCCTTTGTACGAAGAGCGACAGAGCCGCCGAACGCGCCGTCACCGTTGGTTGAGGAACCCACACCACGCTGGATCTGAGCACTTTCCAAAATGGCGGAATAACTGTTCATATTCGCCCAGAAGACGCACTGATCCTCTGGAGAGTTGAGCGGCACACCGTCGATCGTGACATTGATCCTGGAATCCCCCGCCCCTCTGATACGCATGTATGCCGTACCGGTACCGAGACCGTTCTCACTCCAGGAAAGCACACCCGGAGTCGTGGAAAAGAGGAACGGAAGTTCCTTGCCGGTTCCTGAAAAGTTCTGAAGAGCCTTGCGGTCAACGTTCGCCACCGCATAAGGGGCGTTCTTCTGCGCGCGGACACCTCTTACAATGGCCTCATTGAGAATCTCGGCCTTTGTGGTGTCCGGCTGGCTTTGAGCGTTCAAAGCCTGTGGAGTCATCGCGGCAAGTGCCGCTGATACAAATAAAAAACCTCGCATAATGTTTTGAATATTAATGCAAGGGGCTGCCGGTTACGGCAATCTGAGACATCGCTTCCCTTCGGCGGCATTATCCGCATCAGGTTCATTGGGTATGATCTCAACCGGGCGACACGCCCAGTACCCCCGCTTGTTATAGTATTTCTTATTTTTTCTCTACCAGACGCACCTCGTAGAGCCGCTTCCAGCACTTGCCGGTAAGGTAAATCTTACCGTCTTTCGGATTGTAGGCGATTCCGTTCAGCACATCCGTGTTGGCATCCCGCAAAGACCTGGGCAGAAGTCCGCTGCAATCAACTGTCCCCTCGACCGTTCCGTCGGAAGGATTGATGATCACTATCATGTCCGTCATATAGACATTAGCCCAAATCTTTCCGTCAATCCATTCAAGCTCGTTCAGCATCTGCACCGGCCGCCCGTTCATCTTGACAGTCAGCACTTTCTGCTGCTTGAACTTGTCATCCATAAAATACAGCCTGGCCGATCCATCAGAAGCTATCAGACTCTTCCCGTCAGTAGTCAGTCCCCACCCCTCACGCGGATAACTCCATGTTGATTTGTAGGCGAGAGTCTTTGCGTCATAGACAAATGCGACCTTATTCAACCAAGTAAGTATAAATATGTTACCGTTCAATTCAACAGAACCTTCGAGGAAATATTTCTTGTCGAAATCGAACCTCTTCAAAGCCTTTCCTGTCACCAGATCGACCTTGCGGAGAGTCGATTCACCATATTGCCCGGTGGTCTCGATCATTTCCCCGTCCAGGAAGAAAAGCCCCTGCGTGAACGAAGTCTCATCGTGAATATATTCCTTGACAACCTGAACCTTGTACTGACGGACCTTGGCATCGGCGCAAGAGGAGGAGAGCAGCGCCAGCAAGGCCAACGCCGTTCCTATGAATATATTAACGAATCTCTTCATTGCATTCATCATGTTCAACCCCAGTCACTTCGTGACAGCCCCTGAAAGGCAAGAGGAAAGGACTCCCCAACCCCCTTCGGTCGCTTCGCTCCGAGTTTCCATTCTTCTCTTCGAGGTCACTTTCGTATTAACTTTACTTTTTCTTCTCCCTATAGACCATCGCCGCCTCCACGAACTTCACGAAGATCGGCTGAGGCTTCTCCGGCGTGCTCTTGAGCTCAGGGTGGAACTGCACTCCGATGAAGAACGGATGCGTCGGGATCTCGACGATCTCCACCAGCCCGGTGTCCGGGTTCTTTCCCGTTGCCTTCAATCCCGCGGCCTCCATCCTGTCAAGGTAGGCGTTGTTGAACTCGTAGCGGTGACGATGCCTTTCCGAAATCATCTCGCTGCCGTAAATCCTATAAGCCAACGAGTTCTTGTCAAGCTTGCAGTCGTAGGCTCCAAGCCTCATCGTCCCGCCCTTTATCGTGGTGCTCTTCTGCTCTTCCATCAAGTCTATGACCGGATTGGCGGCGTTCGGGTTGACCTCTGCCGAAATCGCGTCCTTGATTCCAAGCACATCCCTGGCGAACTCAACCACGCACATCTGCATTCCCAGACATATTCCGAAGAACGGAACGTTGTGCTCGCGGGCGTATTTTATTGCAAAAATCTTGCCTTCCAAGCCCCTCTCGCCGAATCCCGGAGCGACGAGGATGCCGTCCATATTCCCGATTTTTTCCTCCAGGTTGGAACTGTCAAGCCGCTCGCTCTGAACTGTATGAACATTCACTTTGCACTCATTGGCGGCTCCGGCGTGGACAAAGGATTCCAAGATTGACTTGTATGCGTCCTGAAGCTCGACATATTTCCCGACGAGGGCGATGTCAACCTGATGTTTAGGATTATAGAGCCGGTCAAGGAATGACTTGAGGTTTGTGAAGTCAGGTTCCGGAGCGGATATTCCGAAATGATTGAGAACCATCTCGTCCAGGTGCTCGTCCTCCATATTCAGAGGCACCTGATAGATTGAAGGAGCATCGATTGACTGGATGACGTGTCCCGGCTTGACGTTGCAGAAAAGGGCGACCTTGCGCCTGAGTTCGGGAGTCAGCTCCATCTCTGTGCGGCAGACGATGATGTCAGGGTGGACACCTGCCTGCTGGAGCATCTGGACAGAGTGCTGCGTAGGTTTCGTCTTGAGTTCTTTTGCGGCTCGCAGGTATGGCACAAGAGTCAGATGAATGCTGATCAAATCTTCATCCGGTAATTCCCACTGAAGCTGACGGATCGCCTCCACGAATGGCTGTGATTCCATATCTCCCACAGTGCCACCTACTTCCGTGACAATGACATCGTACTTGCCGGTCTTGCCGAGAAGCAGCATCCTGCGTTTGATCTCGTCGGTGATATGAGGTACAATCTGTACGGTCTTGCCAAGATAGGCTCCTTCCCTCTCCTTGTTGATGACCGTCCAGTAGATCTTTCCGGTGGTCACATTGTTGGCCTTGGACATGTGCACGCCAAGAAACCTCTCATAGTGACCCAGATCCAGATCGGTCTCCGCGCCGTCGTCCGTCACGTAGCATTCACCATGCTCATAAGGATTCAGCGTTCCAGGATCGATGTTGATGTAGGGATCGAATTTCTGTATGGTTACCCTAAGTCCTCTGGCCTGAAGAAGTTTGGCCAACGATGCGGCAATGATGCCTTTTCCCAAGGAGGAAGCCACACCGCCAGTAACGAAAACATACTTTGTACTCATATTCTTTTCTGCACTTTACTGGACTACAAATTTATGTCAAAAAAGTGATTTCCGAAATTTTTTGTTTATTAAATGCTTTTTTACTGTATATCCGGTCGCTGAGCCTGTCGAAGCGTGCCGACACACAAGGTCGCTTCGACAGGTTCAGCGGCCGAAATGACAGGCTCAGCGACCGGATTACGAAGTTTTTTTAGTACTTTTGCAGAACAAAAGGTGGGACGATCTGCCGCGCTGCGGGATTTCGGTCCCGGGTGAGGAAAGTCCGGACAGGACAGGGCACCCTGCTGGGGAAAGCCCAGATGGGAGTAATCTTATGGCATCGTAACAGAAAACAACCGCCTGGCGACAGGCAAGGGTGAAAACGCGAGGCAAGAGCTCACGACGCGCGTCGGTGACGCCGCACGGGTACGATGTCAGGGCCTGCAAGACCAAATATACTGGCAGACGAGGGCTGCCCGCCCGATGCCAGGGGGTAGGTTGCGTAGATAAATGGCAGATTCAAAAACAGAAACCGGCTTACGGTCCCGCCTTTTTTCTTTTCACCTTGAATTAGCCTTGGCGGTGGCATCAAGGTCGAGGGCTTCCGCGAGGATAAGAATAGGGTTCTTCACCTTGTACTCTGTGGACATCTCGATCTGCCACTTGCAGGTCTCACACTCGCTGCAGACGAAATCAGGAGCGACGGCCTTGATCTGCTCGAAGACCGGACGACCAATCTCTTGTGAGTACTTGTAGTTCTCCTTCTTGAAGCCGTAAGTTCCTGCTATGCCGCAGCATCCGCTGTCCAGAACCGTGAACGACACACCCGGGATCATATTCATCAGTGCCTTCGTGAATATGCTCCAGCCGAGCTTCTCCACGTGGCAAGGAATATGATAGGCTATCCTCGCGCGGTAGTCATCCTTGAACACCAGTTTGACCTTGCCGGAATCCACCAGCTCGAACAGGAACTTCTCCACAAGGGTTATGCTGTCGCGCACGGCGGAATTATCCACAGAAAGCACGTCAGGATATTCATCCCTCATCGTGAAGACGCAGGTGGAGGATGTCGCCACTATCGGCAGTCCGGCAGCCACAGCCTTCTCAAACTCAGCCACATTATGCTTTGCGTGCTTGGTCGCCCCATTCCACATTCCATTGGAAATCATCGCCACACCGCAGCATTTCTCGTCCATCAACTGAACACCATAGCCAACAGCGTTCATCACCGTCACGAAAGCCTTGCCGACCTCCGGCTGCTGGAATTCCGTCGAACAGCCGTGGAAGAAAGCGATTTGCTTTGAATATGCCTTCTGAGCTTCCTGAGCCTCTTTCTTGAACCAGGACTCGAAGCCGTGAGCCTTGTATTTCGGGAAAGTCCTGTGGCTGTCAATGTGAAGGGTTGCGTCCATCACAGCCTTGACCGGCTTGGAAGCCACCATAAAGTTCACCACCGGAGCGAACGGACGCGCCATCCTGCCCATGAAATCCGTGCTGGCCAGAAGACGGTCCCGAAGCCCCGGAGTGGCGGTGCTGAAACGGCGGCGGGCCGAATGGATCAGGTCAGCGATCTTAACGCCGGACGGACACGCCACCTCACAGCGTTTGCAGTTCATGCAATACTTTAGGTTCTCGTCGAAGAAGTACTTGTTCTTCAGACGAAGCCTCTCACCGTCGGGACCGGCCTGTTTAGGCCCTGGATACATCGGGTTGACAACCACTACCGGACAGTAAGCGGTACAAATCGTACATTTGATGCACTGTTCGAAATTATTGAAACTTATGTTTTTCTCTTGCATATCTCTTTCAATGTCAAATGAATATGAACAACTTACTTGCCAAGAATCCTGTCCGCCGCGCTGAACGCTGTCATAATCGCCACGCCGGCTCCGCTGCCTTCCGCAAGAGGATTGCAGCCTCCGACCTCTGAGCCAACCACATAGAGATTCGGAACAACATTTCCGTCACGTAATGGCTGGAAATCGCCGTTGGTCTTCACGCCGAACCCTGTGTAGTTCTGGCGGGCGAAAAACTTCTCATCGTACCAGTCTTTCCTCTCGGCAGGATAATCGACATCAAGGCCGAAGACAGGTTCCTTAACTGCATCCGGAGAGGCTACCAATCCCTTACCGAAGAGGTTGCCGCTCGCGAGGACGAATGTGTCGGCCTCTATGCGCAGCCCGCCGAGATTGGCGGTGCGGATGCTTGCGACACGTTCAGCATCAAAAACAGCGTCAAGAGCCTCGTCACCCATCAGGAATGTGCCGCCGGCTGCCTCGAACGCCTTTTTAAGAAGTCTCTGTGTGCGGATTCCCGGCACGGAAGGAGGCGTTGTTCCTATGAACACAATCTTGGCCGGAACCATCTCCTTGAGCCACTGCATAATTACAGGATTCTCAAAGCCGAACACCTCCGGCAGGATAACGACGTCCTCACCATCCAGTAATTCCTGGACCTTATGGGCGAACTGCTTCCAACTGTTTTCGTGATTCATCACACGGGCGATGTTCACGGATCTCATCTCGGCCGGGTTCTTGCGGAGATGCTCGACCTCATCCAGTTTCACTGATTCGATGCGGCATGCGGTGCCACGCTTCTCCAAACCTTCGGCGATGAAACGTGTATTGAAATCCAAGAAGCCGGAGAAGTTCACTATCAGGGCCTTCTCTCCTATCTTCTCATCCTTTGATGCAAGAAGAGTAACGTCATCCATGGCGAGCCATGCTGGTTTCAAAGTGCCGAGGGCGGTGATGCGGTAGCCGTTGTGGATCGTTTCGGTCGCTTCGACCGGGTGCAGCGCCACCCCGCATTCAGAGAAAAATCTCGGAACCGAGGCGACATATTCAGAAAGCCTCCGCTTCCCGATCTTTGAATATGGGTGCTCGGAAGGAAGTGCCTCAACCGCGGACAGCGGTTCCACAACATCCGTTCCGTCAGGAAGTTTCCCAAGCAGACCGAAAGCTCCGGATGAAAAGTGGAGAGCGTTCTGCCCGGCAGACACCATCAGGCATTTCTTTCCCGCCTTCTGCAACTTGATTCCGCAGACCAGCGAAGAAAGTCCGCCACCTATAATAACAACGTCAAATTTCATAATCTCTTCCTCCTATATTTCCTCACCAAGTCCCATCACCTCTGAATATACCCACTGGGTGTAAGCGCTCTCCCTGAGAGTCTCACCCCAAGCGACCGGATACATTCCCTTCCATCTCTCATTCATGAAGTCCTTAAGATCAGCACGAGCCTTGGACGTACATTTTCTGGCCTTGGCTAGACGGCCGGCTGCCCTGCACGCGCAAAGCTCACCCTGACAGGTTCCCATTCCGAAACGGGTTCTGCGCCGCAAATCCACCAGATTATTGACCTCCAGATTTTCGATCGCCGAATCGACCTCTGACACTGAGACTTCCTCGCATTCGCAGACCAAACTGCCTTTCACGTCACCGTCGAAGTCCAGTTTGGCAGCCTGGGTTCCGAAACGTCCGACGGAAGCCTTCTGAACCATAGTCGGAACCTCCCAGATCTTCTTGGAGATTTCCTCGATTCCTCCCGGCTCGGACCCCGGAAGCGGAGTGTCGGCGGTCACACATTTGGCGTCACGCCCAAGTTTCTTGCAGACAGCGTCGGCCGCCATCTCACCCATAAGCCTGTAAGTCATCAGCTTACCACCGGTGATGCTGATGAAGCCCTTGATGCCGTCACGACTCTCGTGATCCAGACAGACAATGCCTCGGCTGATGTTGCGGCCGCTCGGATCATTGTCCGCCGAAACCAAAGGACGGACACCCGCATAAGCCCTCAGCACACGTGTCTCCGCCAGACAAGGAGCCAGTTTGGCTCCCTCTGTCAAAAGCAGATCCACCTCGTCAGGAGTAACCTTCAGATGATCGCATTCCTCGTACGGAACCCTCGTGGATGTCGTGCCAATGACACAGACAGTGTCGCCCGGCACAAGGATGTCGGCGTTCGCCGGCTTGCGGCAACGGTTGATAACCACGCTGTTGACCCTGTGCGCGAAAATCAGCAATGCCCCCTTTGCCGGGAACATACTTATGTTAGCCCCGGCCATCTGAGCGATGTGATGCCCCCAGATGCCGCCGGCGTTGACCGTCACTGGCGCGTAGTAGTCTGTCACGATCCCTGTGTGATGGTCAAGCACCTTCACGCCCTTGATCGTGTCCTGCTCCTTGATGAACTCTATGACTTCTGAATATACCAGGACCTTGGCTCCGTGAATCTTCGCGTCAAACACGTTCGAGGCGCAAAGACGGAACGGATCGACCGATCCGTCCGGAACCTTCACGGCTCCGATAAGCGACGGATTCACGGACGGTTCCATCCTCTTGGCCTCCTCCGGATCAATCACTTCGGCGTTGATCCCGGCCGCAAGGCAAGCCTTCACGAAAGTGTCCTGATAGGCCAGATCATCCTCAGGAAGGGTTATGAACAATCCTGAAGTGTCATCCACGCAATGACGAGCGATCTTCTTCAGAATCATATTCTCTTTAATACACTCTGTCGCGGATTCCTGATCCGTGACAGCGTAGCGTGCACCGCTGTGAAGCAGTCCGTGGTTTCTTCCCGTCGCTCCTGTGGCTATGTCGAAACGCTCGATCAGCAAGACTCTCAACCCTCTCAGGGCGCAGTCCCTGGCCGTTCCGGCACCCGTGATGCCACCGCCGACGATTATGACGTCATATTCATTCATCTTACTACAATCCTGTATATTGGTTAATTTTCAATCTTAATGTCTTGGACAGACTAACCGGTGTGTAGCTGTCTGAGCGGTCAAGCCATTCAAGCGCCAACGCCGGCTGGCCGCACATGAAGCATCCAAGCGCGATGTTGTAGGCAGCGCACGCCTTTTTCTCGTTGTTCCTGCACTTCAAAAGCTTGGTCCATTGCTCGATAGCCTCCTTCCATTTGTAGGAATATGCATATTCAGCCCCTTTGTCCCATGCCTCCTCGGAACCGTCATAATAGATGACGTAAAAGTCATCCTGCTTCCATGTCGAAAGGAACGAGGCAGCGGCCACATAGCCGGCGTTCTCCGCCCCCGGGGCAATGTTGTTCCAGACTTCATTGATGATGGAGTCATTCGATTTCCTGCCGTTGCTGTAAACTTCGGCCTTGAAGCTGCGCCCACCGGCAAAACCGAAGACCCTGTCCTCCTTGTTCATCGAATCATAGACGAATATCTTCGTCGTGAACGGCACTGACGCCACCGAGACGTACGCAGAGTCGGCGGAGACCTTCTGGTCTGTGATCCGGACAGGATCCTTCACGGACGGAATACCCAGCTCGGGGACATCGATCACGAACACGACATCCTTGCCTGTCTCCATCACGAGACTCACAAGAGAATCCTTCGACGCATAGTCAACGCCGTCGCCTCCACGCGCCGTGAACAGCTCTATCTCACGGTTTCCTCCGAAATAATCCTCCTCCAGACGTGTCGCGAATCCCCCCGCAGCGGAAGCGTTGAACGCCTCGTCACGAGGATTCCCGTCCGTCAGATAGACGACGCCGATTGATTTGCCCGCAAGGTCAAGCCCGGACTTGGACGGTCCGCGCATCTCGGGACTGACCACAAAAGCCTGAGGGGCGCAGGATGATGCCAGCGCAAAAATCGCCGAGACAATCATCAATGAAGTTCTTTTCATAATCCTTGAATATTAAACCGGCTCCGCGATGAGATCGTACTCATCCGCGCCAGTGATCCTCACATCAATGAACCTGCCGCACAAATCCTCGGCTGGAGTTCCGCCGAATTTCTGCCCTTCGTATTTGACGACGATCTCACCGTCAACTTCCGGACTCTCGTACCGGCTTCTGCAGATCAGTACGCCGTCGGCATAGTCATCGACCATGACATGTTCGATGTTTCCGACCCTTGACTCGTTGAACGCCAAGGAAATACCACTCTGTGTCCGCATCAGTTCCTCCAGTCTGCGCACCTTCTCCTTCTTCGGCACGGAATCACGGTAGTTCTCCGCTCCGAAAGTGCCTTCCTCCTCTGAATATTTGAACGCGCCCAACCGCTCGAACCTCGCCTCCCTGACAAAGTCCAGAAGCTCGGCGAACTCTTTCTTCCCCTCCCCGGGATGGCCGACAATCATGGTGGTCCTCAATGCCACACCCGGAACCTGTTCTCGCAGTTTTCTGACCAGTGTCCTCGTCCACTCACCGTCCACATGACGGTGCATCTTGTCCAGCACCTTGTCTGAAATGTGCTGAAGAGGAATGTCCAGATACTTGCAGACCTTAGGGTTGTTTGCCATCTCGTCAAGCACATCCTCCGGAAAATCAGCCGGGTAGGAGTAATGGATCCTTATCCATTCTATTCCATCCACCTCTGAAAGTCTGCGGAGCAGCTCAGCCAAGGCGCGGCGCTTGTAAATGTCAAGTCCGTAGTAGGTTGTGTCCTGTGCGATAAGGATCAGTTCCTTGACTCCATCCCTGGCCAAGGCAGCCGCCTCAGCCACAAGACTTTCCATAGGCACAGACCTGTGCGCTCCCCTGATGAAGGGGATCGCGCAGTAGGAGCACCGCCTGTCGCAACCTTCCGAGATCTTCAAGTAGGCATAGGCGCGATGATCGGTCCGAAGCCTGGCCGGATCCTTCACAGGAACACAGCCCAAAGCCTTGACGATCGGGGCAAGATCCCTCGCGCCGAACCAGAAATCCACTTCCGGGATCAAGTCCGGCATCCGGGACATGTACCTCTGCGAGAGACATCCGAAGACCATCAGCCTTCCGACATCCCCGGCTTTCTTGCGGGCGGCGGCGGAAAGGATGGTCTGGATGGACTCTTCCTTGGCGTCGCCGATGAACCCGCAGGTGTTGATGAGGATCACATCGACAGGACACACCTCATCCTCAGGCACAATCCGCCACGCGTCCTTGACCTGAGAGAGAAGATGTTCCGTGTCAACAGTGTTCTTGGAACAGCCTAATGTTATGACTTGCAGCGATTTCACTATTCGTTTGCCTTATCCTCTTCCTTTGCCTCCCCAGCAGCGGTCTCCTCCTGCGAAGCCTCCTCCTCAGGGTTGGCGAAATCAAAGGAAGCGTATTTCTTGATGTCGCTGTACCAGTCAACGACCTTCTTCATGTGTGACACATAGAAACGGTCCGCATCGTAGTCAGGTATGACCTTGGCGAAAAGAGCCTTCAACTCTTCCGGAGCGGCCTTTGATGACGGAGCGTCAGCGTCGCCGAGGACCTCATGCATCTTCAGGAAAACTTCCTGGAGTTTGATCTCTCCCTCGGTGGTATAGATTGATATGTCAGCCAAAGTGGTGATGCGGCTCTTGGAGTCGGCCACAGTCCTCTTCTTGTCGGAAAGAGCCTCGATGATGACACCGTTGCGCGCCTGAGCCACGTATTCGAACAGGCCATGCTGGCCTGAGATTGAAAGAATTTTTGAAAGATCTGTTTTCATATTCAGATAAAAATAGCTAAAAATTATCCTTTATCAAAATTTGAGCCCGCCGAAGACTTTTTCCGTTTCTGTCTTCAATTGGGCCAATGTCCCGTTGTTGCGGATGAACGCGTCCACCTTTGACAGGTCGAAGCGCTGCGCGGCTATCCTTTGTATGATTTCTTCCTGAGAAGCCCCGTCCCTGCGACATGCCCTTTCAAGCCTCAAAGCCAAGGAAGCGTCCACCATGACGACCCTGGACACGACCGAGAGGAATTCCGGCTTGTCAAGAATGATGGCGGACTCCATGACGCAGAACGGTTCTTTCCCGAAGAATGTGTCGGAACATCCCCGCCCCTCGAACCGGGCGCTCTGCATGGCGTTCCACCTCTTGAAATCCCTTAAGACCGCAGGATGCACAATCGCCTCCAATGTCCGGAGCTTCTCCGGAGCGGAGAACACGATTGAAGCCAACCTGACACGGTCAAAAGTCCCGTCTTGCAGCCTCAGTCCACATCCGAAAGCCTCCTCGGCCGCATCCAGAAGCGAATCATCCTTGGAATAAAGTCCTTTTGCGGCGGAATCAGAGTCATAGACTGGAATCCCACGCTCAGCAAGGATCGCGCGGACAGCGGACTTGCCGCTTCCTATCCCTCCGGTTACCGCCACCGTCCTCATTGCCGTCCCTCCTCAACACAATCGAACACCTCAGGTGTCACCGTGCATTCTATGACTCCTTCCGGAATCCTTGACGCGTGGGCGATACACTTTCCTCCGATTGAATTCCTGAAATCAGTGTAATCGATGTAGAACTGAACCCCATCGGTCGGATCCTGAGACAAAGGGAAGGCGCACTTGAACACGACCGTAGCCGTGGACGGATAGACAGAAAGTTTCCTGCCGGCAGGAACGTTCCTCACACCGACCGGTACCTCAGAGCGGATCTCCACGTAGCGTGTCACATCCAAGGAATAGTTCACCTCGGTCTCCGACATCCTGACTCCCGACACCTGCTCAAGCCTCACGACGCCATGGGCGCTGGACTTTAGGTTCAGAAGGTCAATCGTGCGCGTGAACACCCTGTCAATGTGCTCCAGATGGAAAGGCTCCCCGTAGATCGTGACGGAATCCGGTTGGAGGCGGATCTGACCCATCGCCATGTACTGAGGCTTGAAGCTAAGAACCTGGACAGCCTGGACAGGAACCCTCTTGTTGTTCTCGAACGGGAAACGGAACTGCACGGTCTCGGATAGGAATGACTCAAGACGGACCCCGTCCCCGAAAATCTCCGTGACGTAGTTGCTGAGCTCCGCCGCCGTGATGTAGAACAGTTCGCCGTCCTTGTGATGCAGATCCTTGCTGTCAAAGTGGATGACTATGGCCTTTCTCTTGGCCTGATTACGGATCCTCAACAAGGAGAATCCAGAAGTCCTGCACCTCGCCGCGATCATGCTGGAGTTGGAAGAGACGTTGGAATGCCCCTCGATGTCGCACTGCGCCACCACCGGCACGCCCATCGTGTCGGAATAGTTCAGGGAAAGGTTGTGAATCAACCAGATGCTGAACGCAAGCAAGAGAGACATCAGAAAAACTGAAATGTCTCTCCCGTCCAGATGCAACCTTCCCAGCAGGCTATGCAGACGTTCCTTCCACATCCTACAGCAAGAGATCCAAACTGTTACTGCTGCTGTTGCGGAGCGTCCTGGGTGAAGTCTCTGACAAGCGAGTTCTTGTCAACCCTTAGCTTGACGTCACCGTCCACCTTGATGAGGACAGTCCTGTCCTTGATCTCATCGACAGTGCCGTAGATTCCACCTGCGGTGACAACCTTGTCGCCTCTCTTGAGGGAGTTGCGGAACTTCTCAAGCTCCTTCTGCTGCTTGCGCTGCGGACGGATCATGAAGAACCACATGATAACGAACATGGCGATGATCATGACCCAGAACATACTACCGCCCCCGGCGGGAGCCTGTCCTGCAGGAGCGGCCTGCAGCAATGTGAAAGTAAGAATATTCATCTCTAAAAATTAGTTATATATTCACAAATTTAAGCAATTTTTTCGGTCTTCACTATATCCCCCTCCTCAATCTGTTTCTTGACGAGCCGGTCAAGGAGACCGTTGACAAAGGAACGGCTCTTCGGAGTGCTGTAGAACTTGGAGACTTCGACATATTCATTGATGGTCACCCTGAGCGGCATGGACGGGAACGCCTTCGCCTCGGAGAGCCCCATCACTATGAGTACCATGTCGGTGGTGAACAGACGGTCCCTTTCCCACTTGGAGGTGCTGTCCGCGACCATCGGGGCATATTTTCCATAGCATGAATATGCGGTACGCAACAGCTTATAGACGAAAGCCTTGTCACTCTCGACATCCTTGTTCGCCTGAAGCATCTCACTGCGGTACAGCGGCGGCAGCGACCAGCGGTACCCTTTCGCGAGCCCCTTGAGCGTGTCGCAGCAGACCGTCAATGAATATGCCAGATCATCACACCAAAGAATCGACATGTCCTCAAGAATCTTCTCCAGCTCCTCGTTATCGACGAACTCTTCCTCGAATATTCTTGTGAACAGCCTGACATCCTCCTCGATGGAGCTTTCCGCCGATGCCATATATTCCTTATAATATTCCTTCGAGCAGATCGAATCGTACACGCTTCTGACCAAGGCGTCGTAAGGTTCCCACGAAAGCCTGCGGCGGGAGAGGATCTTCAGGAAGTCTGGATCCTGCTCCAGCAGCGGAGCGAGCCTGTTGAAGGCGAACTTCATGTTCGGATTCCTCTCCTCCTCGGTAGGGTTGAACTTGTTCCTGGCGTTTTCTATTCTGGTCCGCGCCTCCGCCGAGAGGTACGGAATGATGTCAAGCATAAAGAGATACAACGATCTAGTGGCTTCGCAGGACGACTCCAGAAGAGCCTCAGCCTCCGGGAGAGTCATGGATGGATTCTCCGCGTAGCTGTAGAGCACCTTGAAAGCCTTTATCCGCAGAATTCGTCTGTTGAGCATAATTCCAATCAAAATTTTATGCAAAGATAACACACAATTTCAGATTTTTCTTAAATTTGTGCGGATAACAAAACATTCAGCGCAAGATGTACAAAGATGATTACGAGCGGCCGAACTACGCTGACCGCAACACAGAGGACGTTTACTCAAAGCCTGTAAGGGCCGGAAAGAGAACCTATTTCTTTGATGTCAAGAGCACAAAGGGAAACAATGACTACTACCTGACCATCACTGAAAGCAAGCGCAGACAGGAGCAGGACGGCAGTTTCTCATTCGACAAGCACAAGATATTCCTCTACAAGGAAGACTTCGAGAAGTTCCAGGAAGGACTTTCGGAAGTGCTGGCCTACATGAAGGAGAATCTTCTTCCTGACGTGCCTGAGCACACGTACGAACCTCGGGCCGACAAGGCTGACGGCCAGTCCGACAACCAGTTCAGCGACGTGAACTTCGAGGAACTGTAGCGTCCCCGACATACACGGGTATATTCCTGTAACAAAATAGTCCTCTCCGGGTTCCGGGGAGGATTTTTTATTGTTTATTTTCACATTTATGCCTAAATTTGAGGGTTGTTTGTAAAAAAACACGGACTTAATGGTTTAACTCATAAAATCACAACACTAAAATGAGCAAGGAAATATCAAGACGCTCCTTCCTGAAGACAGGAACAGTTGTGGCCGCAGGACTCGCTGTCGCCCCGAACATCATCATCGCCGGTGAGAAGACACCTAAGAAAGAAAAGAAAAAGAAGACCGCCCCGAGCGACAAACTGAACATCCTCGGTGTCGGCATCGGAGGACGCGGGGCCGCCGACCTCGCCGAAATGGAGACCGAGAACATCATCGGCCTGTGTGATGTCGATTGGAAGTACGCCGACCATGTGTTCAAAAAATATCCTCAGGCCAAGAAGTACAACGACTACCGCGTGATGTTCGACGAGATGCTCGATCAGGCTGACGCCGTGATGATCGCCACCGCCGACCACACCCACGCCATCATCGCCGCGCAGGCCATGGCCGCCGGGAAGCACGTCTATGTAGAGAAGCCCCTCACCCTGACCGTCTATGAGGCCAGGCTTCTGACCAAACTTGCCGCGAAGTACCGCGTGGCCACCCAGATGGGTAATCAGGGCGCCTCCAGCGCTGGTACAAGAAAAGCCATCGAATGGCTCTGGAACGGCGAGATCGGAGAGGTAAGGAGAGTCGATTGCTTCACCGACCGTCCTATCTGGCCGCAGGGACTTGAGAAGCCTACCACTGTAGAGCCTATACCTTCAACCCTCAACTGGGACGCCTTCATCGGACCTGCCCCTATGCGCGAGTACAACTCGATCTACACCCCGTGGAACTTCCGCGGATGGTGGGACTTCGGCACCGGAGCGATGGGTGACATGGCCTGCCACATCATGCACGTTCCTTTCAAAGGCCTGAAACTCGGCTACCCTACCAAGGTGGAAGCCAGCTCGACAAACGTGCTCACGGACTGCTGCCCAAGCGCCGAGATGATCCACCTCACATTCCCGGCAAGGGAGAACATGGCCAAGCTCGCCATGCCAGAGGTTGACATCCGCTGGTACGACGGTGGCTTCAAGCCGGAGAGGCCGGAGGGACTTCCTGCCGGGTTCAATCTCAACGTCAGCGGTGGTTGCAGCATCTTCTACGGAACAAAGGACATCATGATCGCAGGAACCTACGGACAGGATCCGATCCTTGTCTCCGGAAGGAAGCCTGAGGTGCCTCATGTTCTCCGCGAGGTGACCCTCTCCCACCAGCAGGACTGGATCCGCGCCTGCAAGGAGGATCCGGATTCAAGAATCCCTGCGGCATCCGACTTCAGCGAGGCCGGACCGTTTGTAGAGATGGTTGACCTCGGCGTGGCGGCGGTAAGACTCCAGGCCCTCAACCAGATCCTTGAGTGGGACGGACAGAAGATGGAGTTCACCAACATCCCTGCCGACGCCACCATCAAGATCCTTGAGAAGGACGGTTTCTCAATAAAGGACGGGCACCCTACATTCCAGAACAAGTACACGGATCCGATGAACGCCCGTCAGTTCGCCGCCAGCCTGATCAAGCGTCAGTACCGAGCCGGCTACGAGCTTCCTGAAATGCCAGAATAACAATTTAGTAATCATTAAAAATATCCAAGAATATGAAAAAGATCGTTTATGCCGCCGCGGCTGTGACCATGATCCTCAGCGCGGTTTCCTGCGGCAACGGCAACAAGAAGGCCGCCGCTCCAGCAGAACTCCAGTGGACAGGAACCGAGACAGTTGAGACCAAGGTGGCAAAGGAAGGCGCTCCCGCCTACATCAGCGTCGAGAAGCCACAGGTTGACCTCGCCTCAGTCCCTCAGGACAAGGATGGCTATTATGTAATCTTTGACGGCGAGACCCTTAACGGATGGCGCGGCTATGGAAAGGACAACGCTCCTTCACGCTGGACCGTAGAGGACGGATGCATCAGATTCACAGGTTCAGGCACAGGCGAGGGACAGACCCTGGAAGGTGGAGACCTGATCTTCGCCCACAAGTTCCAGAACTTCCAGCTTGAGCTCGAATGGAAGATCTCAAAGGGCGGAAATTCCGGTATCCTCTACCTCGCCCAGGAAGTCAAGGAATACAATGCCGACAGCACCACAAAGTGGTCACCTATCTACATCTCTTCACCTGAATATCAGGTGCTTGACAACGCAAATCATCCTGACGCGATGCTCGGAATCGACGGTAACCGCCAGTCCGCTTCCCTCTACGATATGATTCCTGCTAAGCCACAGAACCAGAAACCTTACGGCGAGTGGAACACAGCGAAGATCATGGTTTACAAGGGAACTGTCGTACACGGCCAGAACGGCGCGAACGTGGTTGAGTACCATCTGTGGACTCCACAGTGGACCGACATGCTTCAGGCCTCCAAGTTCTCACAGGAGAAGTGGCCTCTCGCGTTCGAGCTCCTGAACAACTGCGGCGGAGAGAACCACGAAGGCTACATCGGTCTTCAGGACCACGGCGACGATGTTTGGTACCGCAACATCCGCGTAAAGGTTCTCGACTAATGAGAAAGTCAGCACTCATAATGGCAGCTTCGGCTCTTCTTCTCGGTGCGGTCTCATGCGCGGAGAAGAAGGCCGAGAGTCCTGCCAAGAAAGAGATCAGCGTGCAGCTCTACAGCATCCGGAGCGTCATAGGCAATCCGGAATTGTACGCCCAGAATCACGAGGAGGCGTTCAAGACTCTCGCGGAGATGGGTTACACCTCCGTCGAGGCAGCCTGCTACTCTGACGGAAAACTCTACGGAGTGGATCCGGAGCAGTACAAGGCCGACCTTGAGGCAGCCGGACTCAAATCCCTTTCCACACACATAGGCCACGACCTTAGCGATGAGGAACTTGCCTCCGGTGACTTCACCGAGTCTATGAAGTGGTGGGATCAGGCGATAGCGGCACACAAGGCAGCCGGTTGCAAGTACATTGTCTGCCCGAGCTTCAAAGTTCCAGAGACCCTCGCCGGCCTCAAGACCTACTGCGACTACTTCAACGCCATCGGAGCGAAGTGCAAGGAGAACGGCATGCTGTTCGGCTACCACAACCACTCCCATGAGTTCAAGAAGATCGAGGACACCGTCATCTATGAATATATGCTTGAGAACACAGATCCTGAGCTTGTTTTCTTTGAGATGGATGTCTATTGGGCTGTGATGGGCAAGGCATATCCTGTCGAACTCTTCAGGAAATACCCGGGACGCTTCACCCTTCTCCACATCAAGGATCACCGTGAGCTCGGCGAGAGCGGAATGGTTGGCTTCGACGCCATATTCAAGAATGCGGACATCGCGGGGATGAAGGATTTTGTGGTTGAGATCGAGGCGTTTACCAACGGTGACTGGAAGGAAAGTATGAAGATGTGCGCTGACTATCTTCTTAATTCGGACTTCGTCAAAGCGACCTACGAGGAATAATATTCCTTAATACTTATAAAAAGAACGGCCGGAACATGATTCCGACCGTTCTTTTTTTGCGCTCACTTATTCTTACTTTACATTCTTATATTCACAAGTCTTCCGGCAAATCTGGAAATATTACCATATTTTTACTATATTTGACAAAATTAGGCTAATTATTAATTGTAATTAAAGGTTTCTTAGACATATTCAATTATGGACAAGATTCTACTTAGAAATATCACTTCGGAGGGGCGGCAGACGGACATCACCATCGCAGACGGACTGATCAAAAGGATCACCCCGCACTCCGACGAGTACCAGGAACCCGCTTCCGGGGTTGAGACCATTGACTGCACAGGCAAGGTCGCCGTCCCGGGATTCATCAACATGCACACGCATGCCGCCATGTCCCTGATGAGAGGTGTCGGCGAGGACATGCTGCTGCAGGATTGGCTGGGACACATCTGGGCGATAGAGTCAAAGCTGGACGCTCCGTTCATCTACTGGGGAACCAAGGTGGCCGCCCTTGAGATGATCAAGACCGGAACCACCACATTCAACGATCATTACTGGTTCTCACCCACGGCCAGAGCAGCCGCCGAGGAAATGGGGCTGCGTGCCGACGTAGCGTACCTGTTCCTCAACCATAATGACCCGGAGGAGGCCGAGAGGGAAAAGGAGCAGTGCATCAAGATGCACGAGACGGTGCCACAATGGGGGACAAGGTCTATCTTCACGATAGGTATCCACTCCATCTACTCTGTCAATGAGGAGCTTATCCTGTGGGCCACTGAATATGCCCGCAAGCACAGTCTTAAGATCCACATCCATCTTGCCGAGTCGGAGCGCGAGGATCTGGACTGCAAGGCGGCGCACGGCGGTCTCTCACCTGTCGAGTACCTTGAGGCCCTCGGTGTGCTGGGGCCGGATGTCATCGCCGCCCACACGCTCTGGCTGTCCGAGCACGACATCGAACTTCTTGGCAAGTACCATGTGAACTGCGTGCATAACATCAATTCCAACACCAAGCTGGCGTCAGGCTACAAGTTCAAGTGGAAAGAGTTGACTGATGCCGGGGCGAATGTCTGCCTCGGAACCGACGGATGCGCGTCATCCAACAATCTTGACATGCTTGAGACGATGAAGACCACGGCCTTGTTCCAGAAAGCATGGAGAAAAGACCCTTCCGCCCTGCCTTTGCAGACGCTCATGGACATGGCGACCGTCAACGGAGCAAAAGCATTAGGGTTGAAAACCGGAAAGATAGAAGAGGGCTACGAAGCTGACATCCAGATTGTTGACACAGACAACACCTTTTTCCTCTCCCCCGGCCCGTTCCTCGCGAACTTCATCTACTCGGCGCACAGCGACTGCGTCACCTCTCTCATCTCAGGAGGAAAATTCGTGATGCGCGACCGCAATGTGTTCGGAGAAAAGATGATTCTCAAGGGAGCGCGCACGGTTCTTAATGAAATAAACTATAAACAATAACCGGCCGCAGACGCAATGCGGCAATTAATGAATATAATAAAATGGATCCAAGAGCAGAAAGAATCTACGGAGCCGCTGAATATGTCAGACAGCAGATTGGCGACCTCAAACCGGAAGTCGGCATCGTGCTTGGCAGCGGCCTTGGAAAACTTGCGGACAGCATAAGCGATCCGCTGACAATACCTTACAAGACAATCCCGGGATTCCCGGTCTCCACGGCGATAGGCCACAAGGGCAACTTCATCGTGGGCAAGCTGGGCGGCAAGACGGTCATCGCCATGCAGGGACGAATCCACTTCTACGAAGGCTACCCGATGGAACTTGTCACGCTTCCTATCCGCGTGATGAAGGTCATCGGAATCAAGTACCTGTTCGTGTCCAACGCCGCCGGCGGTGTCAACTACAACTTCAAGGTCGGGGACCTGATGATCATCACCGATCACATCAACCAGCTGCCTAATCCGCTGATAGGTCCGAATCTGGAGGATTTCGGGCCAAGATTCCCTGACATGACGAGACCTTACGACCTGAGGCTCATCGCAAAAGCCGAGGAGATCGCCGTACAGATGGGCATCAAGATCCACAAGGGTGTCTACTACGGAGGAACCGGTCCGACCTACGAGACTCCAGCCGAGTACAAGTACATCCGCACCATCGGAGGAGACGCTACCGGCATGTCCACGGTTCCGGAAGTCATCGTGGCAAGGCATTCGGATATTCCGGTGTTCGGAGTCTCGGTGATAACCAACGAGGCGCATGATGACTATGCTCCTGACTATGTGAACGACGGGGACGATGTCGTGAAGGCGGCGGACGCGGCGGCGGACAGGATGTGCGCGCTGTTCACAAGGATGATAGAATCGCTGTAATATTCATTGGCAATGAAATACGCTTACATCCTGTATTTTGTGTTCGCCGTGTTCATCATCGGATTCGGCTCCGCGCTTTTGATAAACGGCATGCCGATTTCGTGGAAGATCGTCTGCATCCTGCTTATCGGGGTTTATTTCCTCTACCGCGGGATCGCGACCTGCGTCAACCAGAAACGCCGCCGCGAGCGTGAGGAGATCGACAACGGGAACGATCCGGCTAACGCATAATATTATATAGGTCACTGAGCTTGTCGAAGTGACTTAGTAACATGAAAAAAATAAGTTGCCTCAGATTAAGAGAATATTTTCGAGGATAGATCTATTTTCGAAGAAGGAGTGTGCCGGTGGCACATGACTGATGAGAAAAGAGATATAGACCGAAAAGATTCCTTAAGATGATGCAGGTTATTTTTTGAAGGTTACTTAATTTCAAACAACATAATAATGGATTTAGGACTCTTCAGAGTGGCCGCCGCAGTGCCAAGGGTAAAGGTGGCGGATGTTGAATATAACGCCGAGTCAATCTGCAGACTGACAGGAAAGGCCGAAGAGGAAGGTGCCTCGCTGGTGGTTTTCCCCGAACTATCGATAACCGGTTACACCTGCCTTGACCTCTTCGGACAGAACCTTCTGCTGACCAAGTCGGAAGAGGCTGTCGGAAAGATAAAGGACTTCACCAGAGGCAAGCACATAACCGTCGTGATCGGAGCACCGGTCCGTTTCAGAGGCCGTCTCTACAACTGTGCCATCGTTCTGCGTAACGGGGGCATCAAAGGCATCGTGCCGAAGATCTACCTCCCGACCTACGCCGAGTTCGACGAGGGACGCTGGTTCGCCTCCGGATCGGATTTCCTTGGACCTGACAACTCGGCCACAGGACGTTTCGTGGACGACGGCAAGGACTACTACCGTGACGGTTTCGACTCGATCATCAAATACTGTGGCCACAGGTGCAACATCTCCCCTAACCTGCTGTTCACCGTCGGTAACGCCACATTCGGAATCGAGATCTGCGAGGATTTCTGGACCCCGATTCCTCCGTCATCGTTCCTGGCTCCTTCGGGTGCGCAGGTGATAGTGAACATCTCGGCATCCAACGAGGTCATGACAAAGCATCAGCAACGCAAGGAATTGATTTCCAACCAGTCTGGCCGCACCGTTTCCGGCTACATCTACTGTTCCGCAGGCTACGGAGAATCCTCTATGGACACCGTTTACGGTGGCTCGTCCATCATCTGCGAGAACGGGCACGTGCTGGCCGAGAACGAAAGATTCCAACTTCACGACACGATGATATTCGCGGATCTTGACATCGAGAAACTGAACGTGCTGCGCCAGAAGAAGAATTCCTTCAGAGGAATGACGCCTGACGGAACCTCCGCCTGTGAATATTCAGGATTATATTCATGCTACGACCTTGGTCCCGCCGCTCCGACAGATTTTGACAAGAAGTTCTACCGCTACGTCGAGCCGCATCCGTTCCTTCCGGAAGGTGATCCGGCCGAGATAGCCGAGCGTTCGAAGGAAATCCTTCAGATCCAGACGACCGGACTCATCGCCCGCCTTGAGCATATAAACTGCAAAAAGGCTGTTCTGGGAATATCCGGCGGCCTCGACAGCACGCTGGCGCTTCTGGTGACGGTCATGGCTTTCGACAAACTGGGAATTCCGAGAGAGAATGTCATCGGAATCACCATGCCGGGTCTCGGGACGACACACCGCACCAAGTCCAACGCTGTGGACCTGATGGAGGTACTTGGCGTGACGACCCGTGAGATTTCCGTGGTGGCCGCCGTGGAACAGCATTTCAAGGACATCGGCCACGATCCGAAAGTGATGGATTCCACCTACGAGAACGCCCAGGCCCGCGAGAGGACGCAGATCCTGATGGACATCGCCAATCAGGAGAACGGCCTTGTGATCGGTACCGGAGACCTTTCGGAGCTGGCTCTCGGCTGGTGCACCTACAACGGTGACCACATGTCGATGTACGCCGTCAACGCCTCCGTGCCGAAGACTTTGATCAAGTATCTGGTCCGCTGGGCGGCGAAGAACGTGTTCACCGATGTGGCGACCAATGGAGGAAGGTCTGCCGCCGAGATTCTAATTGACATCGCCGAAACACCTATCAGTCCGGAACTTACCCCGGCTGACTCAAAGGGACAGATCATGCAGAAGACCGAGGATCTGATCGGTCCGTACGAACTGCACGACTTCTTCATCTACAACTTCATCAGGTACGGCTATTCCCCGTCCAAGATTTTCCACCTGGCCTGCCGCGCCTTCGGTGAGGCCGAGAACGGAACGGATGTCTGCTCAGGGAAGGATGCCGTGAAGCATCCTGACGTGACCTTCGACAAGGCCACGATCCTCAAGTGGCTAAAGAAGTTCTACTGGCGCTTCTTCAGCCAGCAGTTCAAGCGCTCCTGCATGCCCGACGGCCCGAAGATCAGCCTTGTTAGCTTCTCCCCACGCGGCGACTGGCGCATGCCATCCGACGCCCAGGTCAGGCTCTGGATCTCCGAACTTGACAAGATTGTCCTCTGAACCCACGCCGCCCTCGGCGGCATCTCAAAACTAAAATCCCGTCCAACGAATCTTCTTTCATTGGCCGGGATTTTCCTTAGAGGTTGGCTCATGCACAGAATACGCACTTTTCCTTAAATTAACTCTATAAGATAATGACTATTATGTGACGGTCTTGGGCTTGACTTGGCTTGGGCTTGGTCTTGGGCTTGACTTGGCTTGGCTTGGCTTGGCTTGGCTTGACTTGGCTTGACTTGACTTGACTTGGCGCATCCACAAGCACACAGATGCACTCTTGAATGCACTCAAAGGCACGTCACTGTGGCTGACCCTATCCCACAAAGAGGATGTTAGCCACACCTACCTACCTCTCAGACCTCTACAAGCCATCACTCCGTGCTCGTGGTTTATCGACAGGAATCCGTTCATGAGCTACTAGTGTTCTTTTTGCCTGACTCGTGACAGACTCGGCCCAACTCGTACCCGATAGCCCACGACTAGCACCAACTCGTATCGAGTCGTTCGGCTGACAATCGGTCGTCGCGCGATTTACGGCGTGAATCACACCTGCAGCACCGCCCAATGCGGTCTTGATTACCTCCTTGTAGGCATTTTCCTGACCTTGAACGTGAACGGAAGGGTCCAATGTCGCTGCACAGAGCCAGAAATTCGCATCATAACGCGGATCCTCAGGCTGCTTATGAATATGCACGCCCGGGACATCGGCCAGCAGTTCCTCATAAAGCTTCCGCACATGCTGATGATGCTTGATATGCGAATCGAGAACAGTCATCTGGCCGCGACCGATACCTGCGCAAACATTGGACATACGATAGTTGTAGCCAATGGCCGTATGCTGATAGTAAGGATAAGCATCGCGCGCCTGCGTAGCATACCACATAATCTCATTGGCATCCTCCGCTTTGCGACAAACGAGAGCGCCGCCGGCACAATCGCCTTCGGTGCCCGTTTTTCTTTTCTGTCAATGATTGCCTTCTCTATTCGGTTTATCCGGTATCGTCATTTCTACCAATCCAAGTGCGATTAGAGGATTGATAATAATATTCTTAAATCTTGAGTCCACTTGAAAAAGTACCATTCGCCACTTTTTACCCCTGTTGGAAGTATCTGTGTGCCACTGACTTATGTGACAGCGGTCGCTAAGATAGCCTTAGTAGCAATATTATGAACAGAAAAAGAAGTATCATTTCTTTTATTGTTCAAATTTTTGCTATATTTGCAGCATGAAGAGAGAATTAAGTGAAATAGGAACCATTCCAGTAACAACTTCAATCATTGAATCGTTATATCCGGAACTGAAGTCTGCCAACAAGAAAGTAACTTGGCTTGAGAAGCAAGGATTTATCATCAGACTGAAGCGGGGACTTTATGTGGCTAATCCCAAACATTCAGGAAAGACTCTATCAAGTGAGTTGATTGCCAATCATCTCTATACACCTTCGTATATTTCAATGTCCACTGCACTACGATATTATGGACTTATCCCCGAGGCTGTATATGTTCATCAATCAATGACGGTAAAGCACTCCCGCAGCTTTCAAACTCCGGTCGGCTATTATGACTACAAACATATCTCAAAAGAGGCATTCCCGATAGGAGTAAGGAGTATGTATAAGGATAATTATGCTTTTCTTATCGCATCACCGGAAAAGGCATTGTGTGATTTGATTGCCAATTCCTCAAAAGTCATTCTTCGTTATATGAAGGATGTAAAGGCATATCTTGAGCAGGATATTCGTATGGATATGGATGAGTTCTATAATATGGACGCAAACATATTTGAAGAATATATTAATGTAGGCAAAAAGGCTGATTCAATTTCGACACTTTTAAAATTCTTAAGACGATGAAAAATGAAATATTCGACAATATGCTCTCCCGTTATGATTTAACAACAGAGCAACAGAAAAGAAACGCCATATTTGAAGTAAACCAACAAGTGATACTTGCTGGCCTGTATGCCGGTGGCTTTTTTGAGTCGGCAGCTTTCTATGGCGGAACTTGCTTGAGAATCTTTCATGGCTTGCAGCGTTTCAGTGAGGATATGGATTTTTCATTGCTTACACAAGATGACAAGTTCGATTTCACGAAATATTTTCCTGCAATCATTGATGCTTTTACAATGGTAGGCCGTGAGGTTGAAATAAAGAAAAAAGACAAGAGGAATTTCGGAAAGGTCGAATCTGCATTTCTTAAAGACAATACCGATGTATATGATGTGACTTTCCAAACAGAGAAGTCTATAAAGATAAAGATAGAAGTAGATACTTGCCCACTATTCACTAAATATATTCAGTGAAATTCTGTTTTATAGAATATCTTTGTATATCAGTTATTTGCAGATATTTTCATTTGGTTTGAATACTCACGAAATTTCACGGTTTTAGAAAATATTGGTACTATTTGATACTATATTTCGGGATATATTTTGTACCTTTGCATCACAGTAACCAAGATATATCGCGTATGGATTTCATCTTCATCAAATCATCCAAGGCCGGAAAGGAGGACTACGGTTCCATCTATGCCCGTGTGCGCACCGGAAAGGCGAACATGAAAGTCGTGACGGGCTTCACCATCAAACAGCTTGAATGGGAAAAGTACCGCAGCCTGCAATACACCTCGTCAGCCCTGATGTCGAGCATCGGGATAAAGTACGGGCAGTTCGCCCAAGTCCTCGCGAGGATAAAGGCGGCATTCGAGGCGGAAGGGTTCAACCCCAAGGAGGCCAAGAACATCATCGAGAGCGTGAAACACGACGTGCTCAACGGTATGATGCAGATTGTGGAGGTCAAGCCCAAAGGCAGGATGCTGTTCGAGGATTTCCTCACCTCTTATATAGAAGACATGGAAACCGGACGGCGCACCAAGAAAGGCCGTACCGTGAAAGTATCACCTGCCTATATAAAAGGTCTGCGCATTATCCAAAAACAGATTCTCAATTACCAAAAGGAAACCCACCGCAAACTCGGACTGGATGACATGACGATGGAGACACGCAACAGCCTTGTCGGTTACTGGAAGGAACGGGGCTTGATGCCCAACGCCATCAACTCGTACATGACCGATGTCCGCACGGTGGCAAAGGCGGCCTACGAGGACAAGCTGACCAAATGCGATGATTTCCGTCATTCCGACTTCGTGCCGAAAAAGGAGGAAGTGGACAACATCTATCTCACGCCGGAACAGATACAGGAAATGCTCGACCTTGACCTTTCCACCAAGGAAGCTGTGAAAAAGAGACTGGAATCACTTGACATCAGCGAGGACGAGAAATTGGCACAACTTTCCAAATGCCGCATCACCCATATCAGGACACTGGAGCACGTGAGGGACATTTTCATTGTGGGCTGCCTGACCGGGCAGCGTGTTTCCGACTATTCAAGGATATGCGAGGACATGATAACGGAAATCGGCGGCACTGAGTTCATACTCATTACCCAACAGAAGACGGAAAAGAAAGTCTATATCCCCGTTGACAGGCGCGTGAGAGCCATACTTGCCAAGTATGACGGCAAGCTGCCCCCGGTTCATCCCAATGAAATGAACAAGCTGGTGAAGACCATCGGCCTGTTGCTCGGCTGGACACATGACTGCGGTTTTGACGAGAAGCGTCTCAACCCCAAACGGGGAAGGAGGTTCTGCGACATGCTCCTTTCCCATACAGCCCGGAGAAGTTTCGCCACCAACGCGTACAAGGCTGGCGTCCCTCTGCCTTCCATTCAAGCCATCACCGGACACAGCAGCGAGGCGCAACTGCGCCGCTACCTGAAACTGGACGCAGAGGAAAAGGCCGTCATAGCATTAAAGGACTTCAAGGGTATCATCAAAATATAAGAAGGTGCTTATGGAAAAATCAAGGTTTGACATCATCAGCGACCTGTTCAAGCTGTCCAACGTAATCAGTGGGAGCCTGAAACTTGCGGAATCGCTTGCCGACAAGTCTTCCGGCAGTGACGAAACGGATTGCAAGGATATTTGCCGGAACATCAGATACAGCCTGAAGCCCCTGCCTTTTCTTTTGGCCGGCATCAGGGAGTATGTCACCGAACACGAGGATAAGGATCTGGCACGGAAATTCGTCGGGCTGCACGATGACACGAAAATGCTTCATGGCATCTGCTCCAAATATGCGGACTTGAACAAGGCGGCTTTCCGTACAGGGGTGGCTTACCTGAGCATGGAAGTCATAAGGCAATACTTCTTTCCCGAAAAAGAACAGGAGCAAGTATCGCCGGAAGGTTCTGATATTTCTCCCAAACCAATGACACGTACCGAAGCCACCGACTGCATCGACTCCATCCGTGCCGCCATACGGAAGTGTGCAAAGGATTCAGACGGGAACAGAGGGAAAGAAATGTATGCCATGCTTGCCAAAGTGGACAAGGCGAAAATCCAAGCCGTCAAGGAGTATATTGTCAATGCCAACGACAAGGATTTGGCACAACTCTTCACGGAATATTTTGCGGAAGCCGTCCACCTTTCCATGCTGCCCCAAAATGATGATGTGAAAGCGCAGTCCGCAGGAATAAAGATGTTCCATATCGCAATGACGATGGGATATGTCAAGAGGAACGTGCTGCACGAGAGCGAGTCCAAGTCGGCAACATCCCAAACAATACCCTCTTGTACGGAAGAAGCGCCATCTGGTTTTACCGCCACAGATACAATGCAAGGCGGCGCGTTCAGTACGACTGCGCAGGTTCCCGTTTTAAGGCTGTACCGTTTCCTTACCACTTTCACCGTACAGAGCGGATCCGACAAAGGCAAGCCTCTATTGGACGGCAATGCCGTTTCCGACCGGGACTTCCTCCGTGCCGTCATGTGTGCCGACTATTCCATGATATACGGCAGTTGCGTGAAGGGCAAGATGCGCTGTGTCGCCATCCTGCTGTCCAAAGCATACTTCAAGGACTGGAAAGGTTACAGGGCATCCGCTGCCCGTTCCATGGGGCTGACACCCGAAAGCCTCGCCAAGTATAACGTGGAGAAAACCTTTATAGCGAAGCTCAAAGAGTTGCTTCCCATGATAAAATAGTGACATAACCCACAGGTGGCTACAATTCACCACAACCCACAGACTTCCACAAGCCGTTAAGCACCAGTTGTTTGACGGCTTTTTTCATGCGGTGTCATTTCACAGAATACCACAAATTCACAGGTTTTATTATTGCCATATCTTTGCCGCCATGAACTTAAAATCAGTGAATTATGACAGATAAGACAGAAATGGTACTGGTATCGCGCGACGAGCTTCAACAGCTTATCGGCGCAAGCGTGAGGTGCGCGTTTGAGGAATACCGGCAGGAACAGGCACCACAGGACACGTCGGAGTATTACACCATCCGGCAACTGGCGGAGAAATGGGGCGTAAGCATAGCGACCATCTGGCGGCACGAGAAGTTAGGACACATCAAAGGACAGCGGATAGGACGGCGTGTCCTGTTTCCCAAGGAACAGATAGACCGCATCAAGAGCCTAAAAGCCACCAACAGGAAGGCCGACAAGAACACCAAGGAATAATTTGTAAAACGCGCAACAAAAGAATCAAGACTTATGAAGAATTTGAAGCAGCTTGTTTTGCCGTGCTACAAATTGGAGATGGTAATGCCTGTGGAGGCATGGTACTTCCTGCACGGGAGCACGGACGGGGTATGCAACCTTACCTATCTTCTTTCCCTTTTGTCGAAGATTGCGGTTTCGGAAGTACAAAACACCAAACGGGGATTGGGCTATGCCGTGCATCCCGGACAGGTGGATAGATCTATGCTGGTACTGGCCAAGGAATGGGGCATCGGGCGCAAAGCGGTGTCCCGCCTGTTAGAGGATTTCTCGGAACGCGGGCTAATCCGTGTTGATTCCAATCCCGTGACTTCCATCATAGACATGGTGTGCGTGAAGTCGTGGATGATAGCAGGGCGGCTCATCGAGAATCTGACATACCGCCAGAAAATCAAGGCATACGAAGGGGTACGGATTTTCCTTTTCAACGGGCAACAATTAGAGACCTTGCGCCGCAGTTCGGCAAGGAAGAAGAAAGAAAAACCGATAGAAGAAACGGCAGAGGGAACGGATGGCTTACCGTCCATGAATCTGACCGGTTCCAATCCTATTATAGAAGGTACAGGAACAGCGGAAACCGAAACGGCAGCAACAACCGAAAGCGAAGTGGGAAGCACTGTGGAAAATGCCGTTGTGGATGCCGACAACACACCTGTTTTAGAGGATGGCAATACACTGTCCGGCTCACAGAAATGGAAACAGCCACAGGAATTAATCGGCAGGAATGGCAAGCGACAGCGTTTTAGAAGGGATATTTTTTAGGGCTGGCAAGTTAATGTTTTCGTCCACGAAAACCACGCCACCAATGGCGACCCGGTCACACCGGAAACGGCAAGTCCGGATTACAGCCCTAAAAAACAGAACGGTTTAACGGATAAAAGAAAACGGATATGACATATCAGGAGAACAGGAACAAGGGAGGCCGCCCCAAGGCGGTGAAAGGCAAGGCGCGGACAAAGACCATATCCACACGGCTCACGCTTGCCGAATGGAAAGCGGCCATGAAACGGATAACAGGTGCAGGCAAGAAGCCGTCACACTTCCTGCGTGATTTATTACTATACGGCAAGGTCGTGTCTGCACGGACACAGGAAGACAGGCAGCAGATAAGGATGCTGGAGGGAGGATGCAACAACCTGAACCAACTGGCGAAGATGGCGCACCAGCAGGGCTTTTCTCTTTTGAAAGGCAAAATCATGGACTTGCTGGACGAGTTCAATAAAATCATTGGGAGGATATGATGGGCGATTTGAAAAAACGGGCTAGCTTCGCCAGAGTGGTGAACTACGTGAACAATCCGAAGAAGGCAAGGCTCATCGACAGTAAGGACGTGAGACTTGATGACAACGCCACCATCGCAAGGAGTATGCAAGGACAGGCGGACGACAAGCCGGGGCGCAAGCTGAAAAATCCGGTGTACCATATCTCGCTGGACTTCGCACACGAGGACACACCCAAGCTGACAGATGACTTGATGGTCGAAATCGCCCGTGAGTATATGCGGCGCATGGGCATAACGAACACCCAGTACATCGTGTGCCGTCATACCGACAGGGAACACCAGCATCTGCATATCGTGGCCAACAGGGTGGACAATGATGGGAACACCATCAGTGACAGCAACGATAATGTGCGTAATGTAAAAGTATGCAAAGCTCTCACGAGGGAATACGGGCTGCACTTCTCCAAGGGCAAGATGAACGTGAAGCGTGACCGTCTGCGTGGCAAGGACAAGGTGAAATACCAAATCTATGACGCTATCAAGGCGGCATTACCCTGTTGTAACTGCTGGTCGGATTTGTGCGACAGGCTGGCAAAGCAAGGCATCGGGGTAAATTTCAAATACATTAGGAACGAAGGTAAAATAATCGGTGTGTCGTTCACGAAGAATGAAATTTCATTCAGCGGCTCACGGATAGACCGGAGCATGAGCTTTTATAAGTTAGACAAGCTCTTCGGGAACCAAATTTCCGATGGTATGGTATGGCAGCCCCGTGTGCAAGAACAGCCACAACCGACCCGGCAGGATGTGGAATCTCACAACAATACGGCAGATACTTTTATAAAAGAGTCATCATCGATTAAAACGGAAGCGGACGGCAATGTTAGCGGTTCTGCTGAATCCAGTTCAAATATCGTTCAAGTGACCATCGGCACACTCATGGAGTTGTGCGTACAACCGCACCAAGCCAAGGTCTCATCCGGTGGCGGAGGTGGAGGAAACGAAAGCGGCTGGGGTGAGAATGACAACGAAAAGGACAAACATAAACCAAGAAGGAGAAAAAGATGAAGGACAACAAGCAGAACTTAACCGACCTTATCGGAGCATTGGCAGTGGACATCGAGGAAGTCAAGAAAAAACTGGACGCAAAAGATAGCTCGGACAAGAACGAGGCATTGAAAAGGCTGGAAGCGAAGCTGGAGCCTGTTATACGGTTCTTCAATGGCAATGCACCGGAAAATGTCAATGCCATTTTCGGAAGCAAAGAGGCCATCGAGGAATACAAGCAATCAATAGGTGATGAAGCGATAGCGAGTCTGCGGTTATACACCGAAGCCAACGAGAAGGATATGCGCAAGCATGGAGTTCCCACTATCAAGGAACAACTTAACAAGATACTGGATCTGCTGACTGCCCATGTGGAGAAAGACAAGCAGACTTCGGAACAGGTGCGGCAAAAGCAAGGTGTCATACCGGAACTGTGGCAGGCAATCCGGCCGGACAAGGTGATAAACACAACACGACGACTATGGAGCAAAGTTCCCGATGGCTGGCATAAGAATCCTTATGTATGGACTGGTATAGGCTGTACGTTCGTATTCTTTGCCCTGTTTGCCGTCAGTTGGGTACAATGGCATGAATACCGGGAGGAAAACAGACGGTTGAGAACGGTTGCAGACAAACACCATGTGACTACGTTCATGCTCAACAAACTTCATCCCGAACTGGCTGTAACCGTCGGGGCTTATGAGAAACTGGTAGATGTTGTCGGTGTGGATTCCACTTTAGCCATATTCAACCGGCAGGTCAAGATAGTGAGAGAAGAAGATAATCAATCCAAATGACAAAAATAAAGTGAATGGCATCCATAAAAGTGAAATTTCGTCCTTCCACTGCGAGCGGCAGGGAGGGCAGCATATATTATCAGGTAATCCACGGGCGCATAGTCCGCCAAGTCAAGACGGACTACCGCATATTTGACACGGAATGGGACAAAAGAACTTCCGCTGTGAAAATCCTGCCCGAAATCGGCGAAAACAGGAAACGGTATCTCCGAGAAGTAGCGGAACATATCGACTGGGACACCAGACGATTGAAAGCCATAGTCGCCCAATGCGACAGGCAAGGAGGAATTTATTCCGCTGACAGTATCATCGAGAAATTCAACAGGCAAACGGGAGAACAATCGCTGTTCCGTTTCATGCAGGGCATCATAGGACAGTTGAAGCAGCTTGGCAAAGTCCGCACATCAGAAACCTATACGGCGGCATTGACCAGTTTTATGAAGTTTCGTGAGGGGCAGGACATTCTCTTGTGCGAGATAGACGGCAACACGATGATGCTTTACGAGGCCTGGCTCAAAGGCAAGGGCATCTGCCCCAACACTGTTTCCTTTTATATGCGCATACTCCGTGCCGTTTACAACCGTGCCGTGGAAAAGGAGCTGACGGAACAGAAGCACCCTTTCAAGCACGTTTACACTGGCATCGGGAAGACGGTAAAACGCGCCATCCCGTTGAAAGCCATCAAACATATCAAGGAACTTGACCTGACCCTGAAACCGCATTTGGACTATGCAAGGGATATGTTCCTCTTCTCCTTTTATACCCGTGGCATGTCATTCATTGATATGGCCTATCTGAAAAAATCGGATTTGAAGAACGGAATAATCACGTACCGGAGAAGAAAGACCGGGCAGCAGCTCACCGTCAAGTGGGAGAAGTGCATGGAAGACATCATCGCCAAGTACGGCGAGAATACGGCCACCCGTTACCTCCTGCCGATAATCACCAACCCCTGTTCCGATGAACGGACACAATACCGTAACGCCATCTGCCGCATCAATGTGGCGTTGAAGGAAGTTGCCGGTCTGGCAGGATTGAACATACCGCTGACCATGCACGTTGCCCGGCATTGTTGGGCGAGCGTTGCCAAAAGCAAGAACATCCCTCTTTCAGTCATCAGCGAGGGCATGGGACATGATTCGGAAGAGACCACACGCATCTATCTCGCATCGCTTGACACAAGCGCGGTGGACAAGGCAAACAGCCTTATTCTGAAAGATTTTTGACCGGATATTTATGGTGAAATGTGTTGAGCGAAAAGACGAATCTCTTGATAAGAGATATAGTTTATTTCGCAAAGGTACGCATAATATTTCAAATACCGTGTTCATTCCTCATTTATAATGATATATGAAAGGCATTTTGTGAGAATCTGTTTTGTAAATCCGTCAAACCGGGTTCCTATAACACTGATTATTAGTGCTTATTTCTTCGGGATGGCTCTCTTATCAAGAGATACTCATAAACCCGATATAAAATGCCTGTTGAAGTTGATATATTGGAAGATAGTATCTTTCGGCTTTCGCCCGAACTGTTGAATATCCTGCTCAAAGACCATACAACGAGCAAGAAGGATATTCAGCGCAATATCTTTTGGGCTACTTCCGATTATGAATATCTGGGCGAAGGGTATCAATATGATTCGCCAATTCTTCCCTGTCTTATTACCGGAGATAACGGGCATGTCATCATGCCGCGTATCCTCAAAAGTCGTGACACCCAAACCGCACGTTCGCGAGAAATGGCAGAGGTGTTCACTCCGTCATGGATATGCAATGCGCAGAACAACCTGATCGATGAAGCATGGTTTGGAAGAAAGGATGTGTTCAATACGGAGTACACCAACGAACAGGGTTGTCATCGGTGGAGACCCAACTCAGAGAAAATTCAATTTCCGGAAGGTAAGACTTGGAAAGATTATGTACGTGACAACCGACTGGAGATAACATGCGGGGAAGCCCCTTATATCGTCAGTCGCTATGACACCACAACAGGAGAGACCATTCCTATTGAGGAACGCATCGGTTTGCTTGACCGCAAGTTGCGGGTTGTAGGCGAAAACACGGAAACTTCCGGCGAATGGTTGGAATGGGTACAGGAGGCGTATAAGAGCATTTACGCCTACGAATGGCAAGGTGACAATTTGCTGATTGCCCGTGAATCCATGCTTATCTCCTTTACCGAATACTATCAACAAAAGTTCGGCAAGCGACCCTTGTTGAAATCCATCAATTATATCGCCTACATCATTTCATGGAACGTCTGGCAGATGGACGGGCTTAAAGGTGTCATCCCGAACAGCTGCGGTGAGCGCCGGACTGTTGTAGCTGATTTGTTCGGGACAAGGGAAGAAGTCAGTCAATGCGAAGGCTGTCAGAAAGATGACATCCGCAGGCACAACGGTATCTATTGCCAAATCAAGGACTGGCGGGCCAAAGACCCTAAAACGGGAAAGATGGGAAAACGAATCCGATTTATCGACCTCATAAAATAGTGCAGTATGAAATTCACATCTTCACTAAAATTAAAACTGATATATGTGTTCCGCATCAATGATGCTGCACATAGGGGATGCCTGAAAGTGGGCGAGGCCACTTGTGACAATGACAATGTTTTCGGTCTTGCTCCGAACAGCAAGGCTCTCAACGAGTCCGCGAAGAAACGCATCAACCAATATACGCAGACGGCTGGTATCGCATACGACCTCTTATATACGGAACTGACGATATACAACAGCAAAAAGGGCTTGTGCTCTTTCAACGACAAGGAAGTGCATAGCGTTCTGGAACGTTCCGGCATTAGGAAAAAGATATTCGATACCGAGAACAAAGCCAACGAGTGGTTTATTACCGACCTTGAGACTGTCAAACGGGCAATAGTTGCCGTAAAGGAGGGACGGGAATCGCTCTCTTCCGCCGAAGTTTCACACGACCAGACTCCGATTGTATTCCGCCCGGAACAACGGGAAGCCATTGAAAAGACCAAGAAACAATTCAAGAAGGGTAATCAGATGCTTTGGAATGCCAAGATGCGTTTTGGCAAGACGTTGTCGGCATTGCAAGTGGTGAAGGGTATGGATTTCAGTCGCACTTTGATTCTTACACATCGCCCTGTGGTGGATAGCGGCTGGTTCGAGGATTTCGGCAAGATATTCTATGACTGTCCCTGTTTTGCATACGGCTCAAAGAACAATGGAGACAGTCATGCTTCACTTGAAGCGAGAGCGAAGCAGGGTAAATGCCAATATGTCTATTTCGCTTCCATGCAGGATTTGCGCGGTTCTGAACTTGTGGGCGGCAATTTTGACAAGAACAATGAGGTGTTTGCCACCGCTTGGGATTGCATCATCGTGGACGAGGCGCACGAAGGGACACAGACGGAACTCGGCAAGGCTGTCATGCAGGAACTGACAAAAACAAATACCAAGATACTGCGACTTTCCGGCACACCGTTCAATCTGTTGGATGACTTCAAGGAGGACGAGATTTATACCTGGGACTATGTGATGGAGCAACGGGCAAAGGCTTCATGGGATTTGACCCATTTCGGCGATCCGAATCCATACGCCTCTCTACCTACGATGAACATCTATACATACGACCTCGGGCGGTTGCTCCATGAGTTTATAGATGAAGACGTGGCTTTCAACTTTCGCGAGTTTTTCCGGGTAAATGATAACGGAACTTTCATCCATGAAAAAGATGTGAAGGCATTTTTGAATCTTATCTCCAAGGAGGACAAGGACAGTTGCTATCCGTTTGCCAACGAGGAATATCGCAACATCTTCAGTCATACGCTATGGATGTTGCCGGGTGTGAAGGAGGCTCGCGCCATGAGTGCTTTGCTACAATCACATCCTGTATTCCAGCATTTCAAGGTAGTGAATGTGGCAGGAGACGGTGACGAGGACGAAGAGAGCAAGGATGCGCTTGCTGCGGTGGAAGAGGCCATCGGCAAAGACCCTGATTCCACCCGTACCATTACCTTGTCTTGCGGACGATTGACCACGGGTGTCAGTGTCAAGGCGTGGACGGGCGTATTCATGTTGTCCGGCTCTTATAATACCGCCGCATCAAGTTATATGCAGACCATCTTCCGTGTGCAGACACCTGCCACCATCAACGGAAGGGTCAAAGAGCAGTGTTATGTGTTTGACTTCGCTCCTGACAGAACACTGAAAGTCATTGCCGAGACAGCAAAGATTTCTGCCAAGGCAGGAAAGACCAGCGGCAACGACCGTAAGATTATGGGCGAGTTCCTGAACTTCTGTCCGATTATCTCCATCGAAGGCTCCAAGATGAGCCAGTTCGATGTACCCAAGATGTTGGAGCAGCTTAAACGTGTTTATGTGGAAAGGGTTGTCCGCAACGGTTTTGAGGACAGGAGCCTGTATAATGATGAGTTGATGAAGCTCAACGACTTGGAATTGCAGGAGTTTAACGACCTGAAAAAGATTATCGGCCAGACCAAGGCAATGCCAAAGACCAATCAGGTGGACATCAACAACCAAGGGCTGACCGATGAGCAATACGAGGAACTTGAAGACCTTGAAAAGAAATCCAAGAAGAGAGGCAAAGACAAGCAACTTTTGACGGAAGAGGAGAAGAAACGTCTTGAAGAATTGAAAAAGAAAAAGAACAACCGCGAGGCTGCTATTTCCATTCTTCGGGGTATCTCCATCCGTATGCCTTTGCTTATCTACGGTGCAGAGTTGAGTGATGAGAATCAAGAGATAACGATTGACAACTTCGCTTCACTCATTGATCCGCAATCGTGGGAGGAGTTCATGCCCAAGGGTGTTACCAAACAGAAGTTCAACAGCATCAAGAAATACTATGACCCGGAAATATTCTGTGCGGCAGGCAAGCGCATCCGTGCCATGGCTCGTGCTGCGGACAAACTGAGCGTGGAAGAACGCATCGAGCGTATAACGGATATATTCAGCACATTCCGCAATCCCGACAAAGAAACGGTGCTCACGCCTTGGCGTGTGGTGAATATGCACCTTGGCGATTGTTTAGGCGGATATAACTTCTTTGAAAAGGGTTATGAAACCACTTTGTCCGAACCTCGTTTCATTGACCGGGGCGAAGTGACTGCCAATGTGTTTGCCCCGGATTCACGAATTCTTGAAATCAATTCCAAATCCGGATTATACCCTTTATACATGGCATACAGCATTTACCGCGCAAGGCTAAAGAACTCCTTGTTTTCGGTGTCAAGTATTGAGGATGAACAGCGTATATGGGACAAGGTCGTGGCTGAAAACATCTTTGTCATCTGCAAAACTCCGATGGCAAAGAGCATCACCAAACGCACACTTATAGGCTTCCGTAAAGCAAAGGTAAACACCCGATATTTCGAGGACTTAATCAATCAAATCAAAAACAAACCGGAACATTTTATCAAGCAGGTAGATAAATTTATTACGGACAGAACAGGAATAAAGAACATGAAAATCAATGCGATAGTTGGGAATCCTCCGTATCAGATTATGGATGGCGGTGCTGGAGTTAGTGCAAAACCTGTATATAACTTATTTATTGAAATAGCAAAACAAATAGCTCCTAACTATATCTCTATGATTATGCCTTCTCGTTGGTTTGCAGGAGGGAAAGGACTGGACTCTTTTAGAGAAAGTATGTTATCTGATAAAAGAATTAGCCATATTTTTGACTATGTAAATGCCAAAGATTGTTTTCCTACAGCAAGCATTGGCGGTGGTGTCAACTATATTTTATGGGATGTAAACTACAAAGGCAATTGTAGTATTACGACTATTCAAGGAACACAACGAGACATGGAACAGCGTCCATTAGACCAATTTTCAGTATTTATTCGCTACAATTCGGCTATTCACATAGTACATAAATGTCAATCTGATAATTCTTTTGCATCAATAGTCAACTCTCGTAATCCCTTCGGACTATCATCTAATATTCGTGGTGAAAAAACGGGGGAAATTCGTTTAATAACAAGTGCAGGAATATCATGGCTTCCAAAATCTGCAATTGATTCTACTAATCATCTTCTTTCAAAATATAAAATTTTGATGAGTAAGGTTACTGCTGAACATGCAGGAGAACCAAATAAAAAAGGACAATTTAAGATAATCTCCAGAACAGAGATTATTGGACCTAATGATGTGTGTACAGATTCCTACCTTATTGTTGGGGCTTCCGAGAGTAAGTTAGTTGTTGAAAACGAATATAAATATATCCAAACACGCTTTTTACGTTTCTTACTAATGCTCTCTGTATCATCTATAAACTTATCCTCAGAAAAATTTCAATTTATTCCATTACAAGATTTCACTTCCAACAGCGACATAAATTGGAGTAGGAGCATATCTGAAATAGATACTCAACTCTATGCAAAATACGGTCTATCAGAAGATGAAATATCCTTTATAGAATCAATGATAAAGCCAATGTAAATAAAAGAGGGCAAGTATCATCGTCTCTTGCCCTCGTAAAAAATTACTTTTCTTTAGTTACACCCTTAAATGGTGTGCCATCCTGTTTTACATCAATAAAGCGTCCTGTATCTTTATCCCGTTTTACCCATTGTTCTGTTTTGGGATTAAAAACCTGAGAACGATTTCTCACTGCACCATTGCGATGTCCGTCTCCTGACGGTGGATTTGTTGCCATATTAAACCTCCTATATTTTGTCCTTGAATTATATAGCCAAGAACACGCTATTATGTTGGGTATTCAAGTTCTATTGTAAATTTATGGAAATTCATAAGATAATTACAATTAGCATATCCCATCGTAAAAATAGTTAATAATAAATTTATCAAACGGTAGCAAATTATTTAAGCCTTGAATAACTTTTTCCCTGCCAATATTATTAAACTGTTTAATAATTTCTGATATTTCAACTGAATCATCTTCAAGATTTATCAATCCTGAATTTTGGATTTTTCTACTAATCATTCTAGGTAGTCCGTATTCTTCCAATTGATATACTAATTTAGGAAGAAATGCATTTGCCGCTCTCCCTATAAACAAAGAAATATCAGGTGATGTTGGGTCGAATGATTTCTTTAGTATGTTTATAACAGAAAGAGTTGAACATAGATTATAAGATAAATATCGTTCAGCCGAAAACAAATCTTCATAACTGATATCAGAAAGTTCGGAATAAACCTCTGCAATAGAACGAGTCCAGTTATCGGGCATCTTCCAAATGGCGATTTTGATAAGTCTAGCCATATTATCCCCGAGTAAACTTACAACATCCAAAACAGGTTCTCTCCAATTATACGTATTTGTTGCAGCCAATGCGGCATATCCTCTTGGCCAATTTGGATTCGCTTTCAATTTTTCTATAAGAGATTTAAGGATTCGGGGATCGCAAGATTTAAAGATAGATAATTTCCTTATTTGACGAAAATTTTCAGCACCTAAAGCATTCATCATGAATTCCTCATATTCTTTAATATGATTGTTTTGCTCTTGGTTTATCTCGATTCCGGGATCTTCAGAATCCAAAGATTCTGCTACTTCATCAGGAAAATCGATCGTTAAAGTTGTATTTTCTTGTACAGGAGGCTCCTCTAAAAGATAAACTTTACCGACAAAATACTTGAACATACGACCTGCTCGCCCAATAATATTTCGATATGTAAAATAGTCAAATTTATGTAAACCATTTTTATTAGACCAAACAATAACCTGTTCTGCTTGTGTGTTAACTCCTTCAATAATTGAAGAAGTTGAAATAATTGTGTCAAGACCTTCCGTGCATTCAAATAACTTTACTTGTATTTGGCTCAATGACCTATGCATTTTTCCATTATGAATACCAATGCCTCGCTCACTTAATTGGCATAAAGAGAAAGAATCTCCATAATTAACTTTTAGCCAATCATTAAAATCTCTAAGTAGCGATGTCTCTTTATAGGGTAAATTATCCGCAAGGATGGTACTAACCTTGTTAATATTATTATAACTTCCTGCATAAACCAGAGTTTTGGCCGTATTGTTTTGCAATATATTGACAAGATTGTTCTTTTTGAACTCACCAACATTTTCATCGCTCCTTCGTTTTTCGTATATCTTTGCAGCTTTGGTGATAACCGTTTTGAAATCGGTCAATCTCATGAACTGCATACCTTGAGTAAAAACGTTATCGGCTATTTTGTGAATATTGGGGGCTAGGTAATATTTCTGACGAGATATTCTTCCAAGTTCGATAATCGCACTAAGTAGAGATGAACTTCTGTCATCGTCAAACATCGAACTTGCTTTATAAAACTCATCAACAATAAGCATATCAATTTTTTCTAATTTATCAAGATAAGCAAAAGAACGTTCTTGAGGAAAAATAAAGATGTTACGCTCTGTAATTGTTGCATCTGTTGTCGTGATAATTTTATATTTGTGCGAGAATTTATGTTCAATTCTACGGCGTGTTTCATCAGCTAAAGCAATTGTAGGTACTATCATTACCACATTTTCTGGCTGACGTATGGCAATAAAGGCATCTACGATAAAACTTTTACCAAAACTTGTAGGTGCGCTAACTGCTATATTATCACCCAAAAGAAGTCGTTTAAGGACATGTGATTGAGCACTATGAAGTGTAACTGGAGTTTCATCCCCAACATTAGCTTTAAACGCCTCAACAACGACTTGGTCCTCCCATAAAGCCGTCTTGGGGTCTATATAAGGGAATAATCCCACCTCCCTAATGACATGATTGATAAGAGGGGTATATTCATTCCCATCACGTCGCAACTTATCCAACAAATTAATAACCATTGATCTAGCTTCTGCTTTATTGCTATTTTCTATCAAGGCGTTAATTTGAGCACATTCTTCAAATATTTCAGTGTTAAGCATCTTCTTTAATCTGTTTAGCTCGGTCTATAAACCAATTAACAACATCTTCCTTCTGAGGTACAGGGAATAATATTAAATGAAATTGAATATGTTCATATCCATGAATGTTTTCTTTCTTCTGCTTGTTATTTTGTAACACTAAATATTTTTGTGCTCTATTTAGATGATACTTTTTTATGTCATTTAAATAGGCTTCTGTCAATTCTGTAGTGTCATCAGTTTTTTTACATTCATGAAGTAGCAAAATAGGAATATGAAGTCTTTTTCTTATCTCATCAATTGATGTATCCCTACGAAGAATGGTTTGAACATTTTTCCTGATAACAGGATCAGTAATGACATATTCTAAATCCTTAATACTTGTAATAATAGAATTCTCTTTTTTTATTTTATCTGTACTAATTGTATCAAAAACAGAGTTTATAGGTTCATACAACCTCTCATCAGCGATGTCATTATAAAATTTAGCTTCGCCTAACCACAAAGAAAAATCACCCTTGTCATCTAAAACAACATGAACACTATCTGCTCCTTTCGCATTGTCTTTTGGGTTCTGTTTATAAAAAATCTTTGGGACAACAGGTAATGCATGATAGTGGTAACGCATAATTCCGTATAAAACAATTTCAGCAATTTCACTACCTTTCCCATTATCCTTATCAACAAGCCTGAGATTATTTATAGATTCTGTTAAAGTTGTATATGGCGATTCAGAATAAAGATTATCACGATCTTCTGCGGACAAACCAGTTTGAGCAATATTATCTAGTATAAACTTACGGAATTCTCCCTTTCTCCACTTTCCATCCTCAAAACCATTTATAACAGATAGCAAGAAGTCGTTTTTGTCTAAATCAGGTGTTGTTGATTCTTGATTTACTTCCCAAAGACATTTATTAATCACTATGTCAAAATTTCCTATTTTCTGCATATAAACAAATTGTTCTTATAACATTATCTGTTAAATATTTTGAGCGCATTCAAATCGTTTTTTCAAAAGAAATTTTTCAATGCACCTTCAAATTACAAAGTAGTCCTATCACCTTATGTACCTCCGAATACGCCTTCAAATCTTCCGGCGATTCCTTACAGAGCTGGCACAGCTTTTCGGAATTTGACATCGCCCGTTCCAAATCGCCATTCTCTGTCAGGTATTTATAGAGGTTGATGCGTATGAAATATCGTTTTGTCTTTTCATATCCCGGCATATATTTCTGCAATTCGGGAAGTAGTTGTTCGTAACTCTCATATCGCCGACAAACTACATTAGGCAAGAAATGGAGTAAAAACCAAAACTCCGTGCAAGGATTCGTTTCTACAAACATCACCTTTCCGGCATATTTCTTCTTGCTATACTCTTTCTTTGCCCGCTGATACAACTGCATTTCAGATGGGAACTGAAATAGTCTGTCCATATCAAATAGGCATACGATAAAGTCGTATTGTTTGTTTAAATAAGATTCTACCAGTTTCAGAATATGATTGATGTCGCTGTGCTGCGGAAAATCCGGCGCAACCTTGAAAGGATACCGACACGCAATCCTCAGAGAGTCGAAATAAAACCATTCCGTTTCTCCTTCGCCTATGATGGCGATACTTTTTGTTACTGTCCGTCCCATATCATTAGTCATTCAGGTTGATATACTGACTACCCAAGAATGGCAACTTTACCAATTTTCCCTGCTTGTAAGCATTATATGGGGAAAGATTCTTATGCAGTCCCAAAGAAGACAGACGTACTATTTTAGTTTCGCCAAGTTCGTCTTTATCGGTAAACCATATCGTATCACGGCGAATAAAATCCTCGTTGAGAAGATTGATGTCGTGTGTGGTCAGGAGCATTTGGGATGTTCCGTTACTGTTTGCCAGAAAGACTTTCAGGAAATAAGCCAACAGTTCATAATGAATACTTGTCTCCACTTCATCAATGGGCACAAACCGATTGGTCTTTAACAAGAAATTCAGTATCACCGCCATTCCCAAGAACCTCATGGTGCCATTGGACTCGTATTCTTCCGACAAATCATATACTTTATCGCCTGCCTTATGCTTGAAGGTCAGTTCCGTATTTGTAATTTTCCCCTTTCTAAGCATTTCAGCCTTTGCATCTTTATCAATAGGGGCATTCTGGATCAGTTGTTCCAATTCAGGTGTAATCAGCTCTTCCTCTTCATGTAATACCACATCTTCTATATTGAAATCGGACGCTTTCAAAAAATTTAAAATGAATTTCTTCAAATCTCCTGCCTCGTCTTTATCCAATCGTGATTTGACATATCCCGAAAGCAACATACCGGGAGCCAATACATCTTTTACCTGCTTGGCAAAATAGTCATACACATCATTCAGCCTTGTCCGTTCCACGTTGCTTTTGCCAAATGCGGCAAGCACACTGCAATTATTGATAGTGTTGCCGGAAATTACATCCTGGCTTTTCTTTGTCATTTTCAGATTTACGCCAAAGTCGATAGTCGAGGAATCTGTCGCGGTATCATAACTTCGGTTATACAGCTTGGTCGGGCGGATGGAATCATAAACAATCAATGTCTCGGAATAGATATGCTTTGCATCCAATTCAAAACTAAGGATGTACTTCGACTGATTGATATAGAAAACCATTGACATCTTTGTCTTTTCGTTTCTTGAAGTGTCATCTAGCATGAAAGGGACAACCCCGGTTTTCTCGGTTCGGTCTTTAGGCATTCTCAAAACCAGCATCTTGAAAAATTCAATGGCATTTAATATATTCGTTTTACCGGAAGCGTTGGCACCATAGATGATGCCCACTTTCAGCAATCTTACACCGTCCTTAACTTCATACGAATACTCATCAGACATAAAAGTATCTGCCGATGGCTCAAAACTGATTTTCTGAACCGATTTAATGGAGAAAAAATTCTCAATGCTGAACTCTGCTATCATAATCGTTGATTTTATCTATTGTATGGTGCAAAGATACAAATAAAATCTCATACAACAAATTATAAATACGATTATTGTAGAAAAACTACGCAATACAAATATAAAATCAGCGAATATCTATTTGTTGTGGCTATAAATTAACCGTCTGATTATCTCCGGAAGGTGTTGACTGATTTGAGGACGGTAAACGAATGTGGATTATGCAGCCAAAGAAGTTAATTGTCCTATGCCATTTGCGCCATCTCTTGATTCTATTTACGATGGCTAAATAGTGATGCTAAAATGGTACTAAATTACAAAACTACTCTTTTATACACGCCATAAAATATAGTAAATCAGTTTATTATATAATTTTATATCTTGTTGCCCACCGTTGAGCTTCAAGACGGAACAGAAGCTATTGCTTCAGCCATATTCATTTATGACCCGTTGTCTTACACTTCCCGACTTGTTTGCAGGCAAGATGCACGCATTAGTATATCGTGCGTGGAAGAACAGAGTAAAAGGTCGTGATTGGTACGATTTTGAATGGTATGTACGCCATAATGTCCCACTTGATTTCACTCATTTAGCAGAACGGTGCAAGCAATTCAACAATGAGGATATTACTCCAAAGTTATTCCAAGAGAAACTCATTGAGCGTCTCTCTACAGCCGATATAAAACAAGTGAAAGAAGATGTATTGCCTTTCGTGCGCAATCCAAAGGAACTTGACATTTGGTCAAATGATTATTTCGTGCAGTTGGCTGGGATGATGAGAATGGGATAATCTTATATTTATGTAATGTATTTAGCGGTAAATTGAAATGACAAATATGATTAATTGGCTGCATATTTCTGATTTACATTTAGGTAGTGAAGGTGCAATAACGAACATGATGCGCGATGAGTTGCCTGACTACTTAAAGGGATTAGGGGTAAAATGTGATTATGTATTCTGTACTGGTGACATTCGAACAGCGAATGTAAGTCCTAATGTATTTACGGATGAAATGGCCGATTATTTGAAATCTATATGCGATGCAGTCCAGACATCAGTGGATAGATTGTATATAGTTGCAGGTAATCATGATGTGGATAGAGATGTTGATGGTCGTCATGATGTTATCAGGAAAGTATTCTATGATAGCGAAAGGTACTATCACCCGTATAATGGTATTATAGAGCCGGAAGACCTGTCGGTCATTATGACAGGAGAGAAAGATTTCCTTTCATTTCTTAGCAAAATATACGACGCAGACCGACTCAGATTATATGGCAATCCAAAAATGCCGCATTTTAATATAGAAACAGAGCATTTCAATATTCTGCATGTAGATACCAATTTAGCATACACCAGCGGACAAGAACATAACGACTTGTTCGTTGGTACAAAGTTATTATATGACGCAGTACGTACGCTTAATAAGAATAAACCGACTATATTGCTTAGCCATTATCCGGTTACTTCGCTTATGCAAGGAGAGAAGAAAGTGCTCTCGACGATGCTGCAACATAACAGAGTGCGTCTATGGCTCGCTGGGCACGAACATGACCAAGTGCTACAGAAAGTTCATTATATTTATTCTTTACAAGCTGGTGTTCTGCGCAATGAACAAGATGTACGGTCTTCGGTCCTTTTAGGACGATACGACCCGACAACCTGTGCGTGTTTTGTAAATGCGCATACATGGTTTGAAGAAGGTTGGGCTAAGTATCCTTATGTTGATTTGGAGAACACGCCTCAAGATGTTTTTTCCATAAATTTAAGTCCTAAATTAAATGATAAGGTTGCTATTCCTCAAGATTTGAAACAGGCGATGAACGGCCTTACATTAAGAGATGTTAATGTAGATTTAATTCGGCGGGAGCTGTTTCTCCCTGTAATTCAGAGCGATAATATCATAGAACGTACAGTTTTGTTGGATCGTTGCCTTAATGCACTGGATGATGGTAAAATACTCGTGATTTTTGGTTCTTTGAAAATAGGGAAATCGACTTTAGCAGCACAAATACATCAGCACAGGCCAAAAACTGCCATATACGATTCTGTTCTGCAGACGGATCTAGAAAATAAGGTAAAAATACTGTTACAGGAAGGAAAGGGAGGTGAAAGTGTGTTGGTAAGCACGGGGGCATTAAATCTGAATATAGCAGGACTTGATGATAGTAGAGTTTGTCAGATTGAAGTACCTTTATTGACAGTCGATGAAACCAAAGAACTTGTTGATATATATGGACCAGAGCAGAACCTACATATGTTCATTTACGCACAGAGTTGTGGACATCCTGTTCTTGTGCGAACACTTTGTGAATATTTGAAAGCTAATCATTGGCGATTAGATGAAAAACATTTTTCCAATCTTTTAGCCTATCAATACTTCGGTAAAAATTTACCGTACTAAAAAGTTAAATAATGGAAGCCG
>ENA-UONW01000198-UONW01000198.1-human-gut-metagenome-genome-assembly--contig:-CS52-NODE-198-length-96958-cov-33.484165_pt1 | contig 96958 bp, 77 predicted proteins | sample MGYA00242463_ERZ724010 | MGnify/ENA metagenome assembly ERZ724010 | reverse complement strand
CATAATCACTTCATATGCCATTTTATTTTTGGGGACATTTACTGAATATCCCTACAAAAAAGCCGGAGATAAACATGTTATTCCGGCTTTTTCAACTTATGTTATTCGTTATTTTGGCGGAAGGCAGCTTCTTCAGCTTCTGCAATAATACGTTCTGTATCTTCGAAATGTTCTTCTGGTATTTCGGTTTTCAGCGTATTATCTTCTGCCAGCATTACATTTTCTTTCTCTGCGGTAGCTATTGCACTTTCCCGTTCACGGACCTCTATCTCTTTTTCTCTTTTTGCCTTTGCTGCAAAGATAGCATCGATAAACTGCGGATTGCCTTTTATCTTAGCCAGTGTTTCGTGCGCAGCTTCCTGTTGCGATTCTTTCTTGGAATATCCTTTTCCTGTACCAGCTGCAATATTTTCGACCAGAACCTGCGTCTCAAAAATAGGATTCTGTGCCTCGTCGACTGATTGTCCTGTTAGGTTGAATTCTATATTGAACTTGTTTTTCTGGCTCCATTCAATCAGTTTCGATTTGAAATTGACCTCTTTACGTGAAATTTTTTCCAGATTCAAGTATTGGTTGATAATCCGTTCTTCCATGAATTTTTTGCAGGCACGATAGCCTCTATCCAGATAAATAGCTCCGATAAGTGCTTCGAAGGCGTTTCCACACATGTAACTGTTGTGTGAGGACTGTCGGGTTGTATATATTATTAGTTTATCCAGTCCAATTTGTACGGCTACGCGGTTCAAGGTTTCGCGTTGTACGATCTTGGAACGCGTATTCGTCAGGAAACCTTCTCGTTTACCTTCAAATTTTTTATATACGATATCAGCTACTACTGCATCCAGAATGGCATCACCTAAAAATTCAAGTCGTTCGTTGTTCAGCAACCGTCCTTTTCCAGCCTTAATCGACGATGATTTATGTAATAAAGCTTGCTGGTAGATTTCGATATTCCTCGGATAGAACCCGAGCATCTTGTAAAAACAAAGATAAGGCTCCTTATCCTTACGGAAAAGAAGTCTTATCTTATCTGTTATATTGCTAAACACAGTTTATTCAGTGTATTTTTTTACGATTACACATGCATTGTGTCCACCAAAACCAAATGTATTGCTCAATGCAGCACGAACAGTACGCTGCTGTGCCTTATTGAATGTGAAGTTCAGGTTATAATCGATTTGTTCATCATTATCACCTTCTTCGTGGTTGATAGTCGGAGGTACAATGTCATTTTTAACAGAAAGTACACATGCAATAGCTTCTACGCCACCAGTAGCTCCCAAGAGGTGTCCAGTCATTGATTTGGTAGAACTGATATTCAGTTTGTAAGCGTGTTCGCCGAACAGGTCTTTAATAGCTTTTACTTCAGAAATATCACCTACTGGAGTAGAAGTTCCGTGTACATTGATATAGTCAATGTCTTCCGGTTGCATACCAGCGTCTTCCAAAGCGCTTTTCATAACCAGTTTCGCACCCAGACCTTCAGGATGAGAAGCTGTCAGATGATAAGCGTCACCAGAAGCACCTGTACCGGCCAACTCTGCATATATCTTAGCACCACGTGCTTTTGCATGTTCCAGTTCTTCAAGAATCAGACATCCGGCACCTTCACCCATTACAAATCCGTCACGGCTTGCACTGAATGGGCGTGAAGCATGTACAGGGTCATCATTGCGAGTAGACAATGCGTGCATTGCATTGAAACCACCTACTCCCGCAGGGAAAATGGCTGCTTCGGCACCACCAGTTACGATAATGTTAGCTTTTCCCAAACGGATATAGTTGAAAGCATCAGCTATCGCGTTGGAAGAAGAAGCACATGCAGAAGTGGTTGTAAAGTTAGGGCCATGGAAACCATACATGATGGAAATCTGTCCGGATGCAATATCTGCAATCATTTTCGGGATAAAGAACGGATTGAATTTCGGTCCGATAGTGTCTTTGGTCTTTTCATAGCCAGCAACTTCTTCTTCGAAAGTATGAATACCTCCGATTCCGACACCGAGAATCACTCCGACTTTGTTCAAATCTTCTGTTTCGACGTCTATGCCTGCATCTGTTACCGCTTCTTTGGCTGCTACAACTGCATATTGAGTGTAAAGGTCCATTTTACGGGCTTCTTTACGGTCAATAAAATCAGTAGCATTGAAGTTCTTCACTTCACAAGCGAACTGAGTCTTGAACTTAGAAGCGTCGAAATGAGTAATAGGTCCTGCCCCACTTACTCCATTAAGAAGGTTGTTCCAGAATTCAGGAACAGTATTACCTACCGGAGTGAGTGCACCAAGACCTGTTACCACTACTCTTTTTAATTCCATAAAAGTAGAATTAAATTATTTTGCGTTAGCTTCAATGTAAGAGATAGCGTCGCCTACAGTCTGGATCTTTTCTGCCTGATCATCAGGAATAGAGATACCGAATTCTTTTTCGAATTCCATGATCAATTCTACTGTATCCAAAGAGTCAGCACCCAGGTCGTTAGTGAAGCTAGCTGTCGGAGTAACTTCTGATTCTTCTACGCCCAATTTATCAACGATAATTTTCTGTACTTTTGATGCGATTTCAGACATAATTTTCTTGTTTTAAGTTTATAAATAGAATAATTTTGTTTATATTTCGGTGCAAAGGAATAAATATTTCTCGTTCTATACAAATATTCAGCCAAATAAATGCAATTTCTTTGCACAATTTTATATATTATGTGCACAAAAAAGGTGAATCAATGAAAAAAATAGCAATTTTGGCATCGGGTGAAGGTACGAATGCCGAGCATATTATCCGCTATTTTGCCGGCCATATTACGATAGAAGTAGCCGTTGTAATAGCTTCTCGTCCTACAGCTCATGTCATAGAGCGTGCTCATACCCTGAATGTTCCATGTGAAGTAATCATTCCTCAAGACTTTGCGGCAGGCAAGGGACTTGAAGTCTTGAAAAGTTATGATACCGATTTCATAGTGCTGGCTGGTTTCTTGTCGCGTATTCCAGATGATATATTGCATGATTATGCACACAGAATCGTAAATATACATCCCTCGCTGCTTCCTAAATTTGGAGGAAAAGGAATGTATGGTATGCATGTTCATGAGGCAGTTCTGGCATCAGGTGAACATGAAAGCGGCATTACCATTCAGTATATTAATGAACATTACGACCAGGGAGATATTATTTTTCAGGCGAAATGTCCTGTCTTACCTGATGATACACCTGAAACCCTTGCACAACGTGTACATGTATTAGAGTATACTTATTATCCCCAAGAAATAGAACGTTTGCTTTCACTCCTTTCGTAGGTGATATTCACTACGCAGCTGTTCGAAAGCTTCTGGATGAGCGCGCAATACCTCACAGTCGACGTGTGGATTATACATTTGTAACTGTCGGACATTCTCGTCGCTGTCGTAGGGCAAATGCGGTTGTTCGGGTGGAACGATAGAGAAATCCATTTCTTTTCCAAAGAAACGGCAGAAGGATTCCAGTACCATGCGGGTTGCATTTGCCTTTCCGTCGGCAGAATATCCGGCAATGTGCGGAGTGCCGATAAATACTTTGTCCAACAGTTCAAGGTTAATATTCGGTTCATTTTCCCACACATCGATTATAGCTCCGGATATTTTCCCGGTAGATAAAGCATTCAGAATTGCCTCAGTTTCTATAACTTCTCCACGTGACGTATTAATTATGTACGGTTTCTTTTCCAGCAGGTTGAAAAAAGATTCATCTGCTAAATGATAAGTCTGATATTTTCCACTTCTTTCCAATGGAGTATGAAAAGTTATAATATCACATTCGTGCGCCAGTGTACGCAAATCGACAAACCCTTTTTCTCCATGGTCGGCCCGAGGAGGGTCATTCAGGAGCACACGCATTCCTAAACGCTCTGCCAGTTGCTTGATGCGGCTTCCTACATGCCCTACTCCGACAATACCCAGACAGGCATCTTTCAGTGTGATATTTTTTTCCTGTTGTAACAATAAAAGTACTGAGTGTATATATTGTTCTACGGCACCGGCGTTACATCCCGGGCAGTTACTCCATGTAATACCAGCTTCGTGACAATAAGCCGTGTCGATATGATCGAATCCGATGGTAGCCGTTCCGATAAACTTTACCTTACTGCCAGCCAGCAAAGTACGGTCGCAACGAGTACGTGTACGTGTGATCAGTGCATCAGCATCTTTTACGACTTCCGGAGTAATTTCTTTTCCCGGCAAATAAACCACTTCATCGGCGAGCGCTTCGATAGCTTCCTTTATATAAGGTATTTTATTGTCAACGATAACTTTCATACTTACTTTTTCTAAAGTCGTGCAAAGGTAGTATTTTTTAGATTTATAATTGGATGAAATGAAATCTTTGTGTAGATTTGAAAAATGTTGGTATTTTGTTACCTTTGTACTTTAATAATGATGTTCATATGAAATGTTTGCATATCATAACTCCAGTAAAAGATTCGATTGATTTTACTCTCGAAACAATTCGTGCCATTTTAGCTTCCGACATTAAAGTTCCTTTTACTTATACGGTGTACAATGACTTCAGTACAGAAGAGAACACCAAACGTTTGGAGGAAGCCTCTAAAGAATTGAATTTTCGTCTGGTCAATTTATCCGACATTACAACTCATCCTTCTCCCAATTATCTGCTGGTGCTTCAACGTTCCCAGCAAGAGGCTATTGCCGACGATGCAGGTCTGCTTATTGTAGAGTCGGATGTTGTAGTAAAGAAGAACACCTTACAGGATTTGTACGACGGAGCAGCAGCACGTAGCGGATGTGCCATTGCAGCAGCCGTAACTGTAGACGAGAACGGAGTTATCAATTATCCATACCTGCATGCCAAAGGTAATGAAGGCAAGGTATATCCAGAAAAGAAACATTGCAGTTTCTGCTGTTCACTGCTTACGCCGGAGTTTCTTCGTGCTTTTGACTTCCGTCAGCTTGATCCGACAAAAAACTGGTTTGATGTAACCATTTCACACGAAGCCTTGAAACAAGGCTTTCAGAACTATCTGTTTACCACCCTTCCTGTCTGGCACCGTCCGCACGGAAGCCGCCCGTGGAAACAGTTGAAATATAAAAACCCCTTGAAATATTATTGGTTGAAATATACGAAAGGACTCGATAAGATTTAATGATTGCAGATATGGATAAAACTCCTTTGGTTTCGGTGGTAGTGCCTGTATATAATATGGAGTCTTTTCTGCCGGAAACACTCGATTCTATACTGGCGTCCGATTATCCGAACTTTGAAGTAGTAGTGGTAGACGACGGTTCGAAAGACGCTTCGTATCGTGTCGCATGCGACTATGCAAAGAAAGATCGGCGTGTACGTGCCTATACCCAACCTAACGGGGGAGCTTGTGCAGCCAGAAATCAGGCTGTCCGTCTGGCGGAAGGTGAGTTTATATTACCAGTCGACGCAGATAATCTTATCGAACCCGGTTTAATAGCCGATTCGGTAAAAGAAATCTTGAAAGATTCCTCTGTAAAGGTGGTTGCTCCTCGTGCCGATTTTTTTGGAGAACGGACCGGTGAATGGAAACTGCCTCCTTTTTCCTTGCATTTATTGGCAAGGAAGAACATTATGGATACTTGTGCTCTTTATCGGAAAAAAGAATGGGAGCGAGTAGAAGGATATTGCGAAAATATCATTGCGCGTGAAGACTGGGAGTTCTGGATTGCCGTTTTGAAAGACGGGGGAAAAGTTGTTCGTTTACCGGAAATCGGTTTGCATTATCGTATACGCAATGTGTCGAAAAGAGTGACAGACAGATCGCTGAAACGTCACGTTGTGAAAACGCTGAATGCGCGCCATCCGGAGTTCTTTGAGCGTGAGCTGGGAGGACCGCTTCACTATCGCCGTTCGTGGTCGGTACTGCTGAACCATATCTATCGTTTGTTTCATCCACGGAAAATATATGTAGCATCCGATTTTTGTACATTGACCGATTATGCAAAGGCGTTGCCTGCTCTGTTTAAATACAACTATGGAACTGTAATTTATAAAGGACGAAACGTACTGCGTGAAATGGACTGGCACGGTACGAAAGTTGTCGTAAAATCATTCCGTGTTCCCAATCTGATCAACCGCATTGCATACGGAGTGTTCCGTTCGTCGAAAGCACAACGTTCGTTTGAGTATGCCAAAATGCTTCGTCGGGAAGGAATTGGAAGTCCCGCTCCGGTAGCCTATTACACTGAGCGTAACGGACTGCTTTTCACACGTAGTTATTATGTCAGTCTGAAGTCGGAATGCCCGTTTTCGTATATCAATCTGATGCGAGGCGATTTTCCCGGTCAGGAAGAAATTTTGCGAGCCATTGCCCGCACAACGGCAGCACTCCACGAAAAAGGCTATTTGCATAAAGACTATTCACGTGGGAATATCCTGTTCCGTCGCACCGACAAAGGTGTAGAGGTAGAAATAATAGACCTGAACCGTATCCGTTTTCGCACGGTCGATATGGAAGAAGGCTGTCGCAACTTTGAACGCCTTCCGGGGACACCGGAAATGTTTGCCATTCTTGCCGATGAATATGCCAAGGCAAGAGGTTTCGATGCCAACGAATGTTTGAAACTGATTTTGAAGTATAACAACGCCCAAATATGAGATTAATAAAAATGACAGGTGGCTTAGGCAACCAGATGTTTATATACGCCTTCTATCTGAAAATGAAGAAACTCTTTCCTCATACAAAGATAGACTTATCGGATATGATGCATTACCATGTGCATCACGGGTACGAGATGAACCGAGTATTTGCCTTGCCTCATGTAGAGTTCTGCATGAACCGTACAGGTAAGAAGATACTGGAGTTTCTATTCTTCAAGACCATACTGGAGCGCAAGCAGAAGGAATTGAAATCATTCTGGAAAAGCTATGCCTGGCCACTGGTTTACTTCAAGGGATTTTATCAGTCGGAGCGTTTCTTTGCCGATATTGAAACAGATGTACGTAAGGCTTTTACATTCGATATGACCCAGGCCAGCGAACGTTCCAAGGAAATGGCAGCACGTATGGATGCAGATATGAATGCTGTATCACTGCATATACGGCGGGGAGATTATTTGGAGCCAAAGCACTGGGAAAATACAGGAAGTGTATGCCAGCTTCCTTACTATCAGAACGCAATTGCCGTAATCAAGAAGCAGCTGGACAATCCGGTTTTTTATGTATTTTCGGACGATCTGGCATGGGTGAAAGAAAATCTTCCGCTCGATAATGCCGTATATATCGACTGGAATAAAGGTAATGACAGCTGGCAGGATATGATGCTGATGAGTCATTGTCGTCGTCATATTATATGTAACAGTACATTTAGCTGGTGGGGTGCATGGCTCGATCCGCATAAAGACAAGACGGTAATTGTACCTGAGCGTTGGTTCCGTCATACGGAAACACCCTATATTTATCCTGAAGGCTGGACAAAAGTCCCCATCAATTAAAAAACGATAGCTTTATGAACCTGTTGTTGCTTTTAAAAAAGGTAGCCTGTGCGATAGCAGAGATGCCTTTCTCATTGTGCAAAGTAAAAAATCCGGTAGTATGCATGACACTGTTGGTAAAGAATGAAGAAGACATTCTGGAGCAAAACCTGATTTTCCATAAGCAGAAAGGGGTCGATTTTTTTATCGTAACAGACAATAACTCTACCGACAGGACACCTGAAATACTGCGTAAGTATCAGGAAAAGGGGTGGATAAAAGAAATAATAGAAGAGAAAGCCACCGATTATCGTCAGAAAGTATGGGTAGACCGTATGGTGTGGCGTGCCAAGACTGTTTATAAAGCCGACTGGGTAATTAATGCCGATGCCGATGAGTTCTGGTATCCTGCATCATCTTCTTTAAAAGATACGTTGCAGCAGACTTCGGCAAACGTGATAAAATGTGCCATGTACTGTGTATATCCCGAAGAAGGGAAAAACTTTGAAGCATGGAGCTATACGGTTGACCCGGTTGAAGATATTGCAAAATATGATTTGTCGCTCTACTCGCTGTTTGCCCGTCAGATTCCCAAGGTAATGCACCGTACTCGGGGATACATTCAGATTTCGATGGGGAACCATAAAGTGGCCATGTTCCCCAAGCGTTCTGGCAAGAGTGATATCCGTATTTATCATTACAATATCCGAGGCCGCCAGCAGTTTTTGGAGAAAATGATAAATGGCGGAAAGCAGTTGGAGCAAAATCCCAGCAAGCATGGCGGGCGTCACTGGCGTTATTTCTATGGCTTGTATAAAGAAGGAAAATTGAATGAGGAATACGATCGTGTGATAGGAAGCCGGGTCTTCGACCGATTGCAGGCAGACGGATATATACATGAAGACCATACAATGGCAGATTTTTTCAAGAACTTGAATAAATAGAAGAAAAAGATGAAGCATGCATACCTGATAATAGCTCATAATGAGCCAAATATTCTAAAAACATTATTACTTATGCTTGACGATGAGCGTAATGATGTCTATTTGCATGTAGATGCCCGTGCCGTTGAATTATTTAATCAATTCAAAGATTTTCAGTTGAAGAAAGGAAAGTTGATAATCTTGAAAAATCGTATAGCGGTACATTGGGGTGACCTTTCTCAGGTTGAAGTAGAATATCGGTTGTTTGAAACTGCGTTGAACAATGGACCGTATGCCTATTATCATTTATTGTCGGGAGTTGATTTACCAATCAAGACGCAAGATTATATCCATGAGTTTTTCCAAAAACATACAGGAAAAGAATTTATCGGATTCTGGAACGAACCAAGCCATCGTAAAGATGTATACCGTAAAGTTTATCGATACTATTTATTTACCCAATATTTTAAAGAAGGTTCTTCTTTTGTACATGGTATAACGGCTTTTACCCGTAATGTTTTTTTGGGCATTCAAAAGCTGACTAAATTTAAACGGAAACACGATTGGGATAATTTTTACAAAGGTTTTACCTGGGTTAGTATCACTAATGATTTTTGTCATTATCTGGTTGATAAAAAAACGGATATCATGAAAACATTCAGATATACACTATGTCCGGATGAAATCTTCATTCAGACTTTGATCTGGAATTCTCCTTTTCGGGCGAATATTTATGATTTTTCAGATGCTTCGAAAGGTAGTGTAAGAGCTATTGACTGGCGACGCGGAAGTCCTTATGTCTGGAGACTGGAAGATGTTGATGAGTTGAAGAATTCCCCTTACTTGTTTGCCCGCAAATTCTCTTCTAAGTATCCTGATATTATAGAACGTTTGTTTACTTTTTATTCCAGTTCTGAACAGCATATATGATGAAAGTTCTATATGTCGTTATTTTTATTTATGTATTTTTGCTGTTGAAACGTAGATTTTTGTGTTTATGAATGAAAAAGCTCCATTGGTTAGTGTTGTTGTTCCCAATTATAATTACGCACGTTATTTGGATGCGCGCTTGTCGTCAATCTTGAATCAGACTTTTCAGGATTTTGAACTGATACTTCTGGATGATGCTTCTACGGACAACAGTTTAGAGGTACTTGACAGATATAAGGACGATCCTCATGTTTCTCACCTTGTCGTCAATGAACAAAACACAGGAAGTCCCTTCAAGCAATGGATGAAAGGTATTTTATTGGCAAAAGGTGAATGGGTATGGATAGCCGAAGCCGATGATTTATGTGAACCTACGTTTTTGGAAACTTGTGTAAAACAAGTGCAGAAATACCCTAATGTATCTGTTTGCATGACGGCTTCTCGGTATATAGATGAAAAAGGTAATATATTGCCGCAAGAAGCTAATTATTGGGGAAAGAAGAAACCGGCTGTATCTGCTTGTAAATTCCCGGGAAAGACTTATGCAGAGCATAACATGTATTGGAATTGTTGTGTTGCTAATGCCAGTGGGGTGTTGTTTCGCCGTTCTTATGCTACTAATTTATCCGATTCTTCTTTTTTAAATATGAGATACAGTGGTGACTGGTGTTTCTGGTTCCAGATGCTGTTGCAGGGAGATATGGTCGAGGTTTACAAATACTTGAATAAGTTCCGTCAGCATACCGCAAAAGTCAGTGTAGAAGGTGTCAAGTCGGGAAATCGTATTAAAGAAGATATCGATGTACTTTCTTTGATGGAGAGGACTTTCCCTGAGATGAAAAAGTATAAGCGCAGGTTAGCCCATGGTGTGATATGCCGTAAAATAAAAAAGCTGAACGATGCAAAGAAAAGAGTTGAGCTTAGTGAGTATTTGAGTGAGCGTTTGGGAGGAAAAGCCTCCGATTTGAGACTTTTCCATCTGAATAATTATTTAAGATTCATTTGTCCGTGGCTGATTACGATCAAGCGTGACAGACTCAAAGTATTGTGATTAATAGTAAGTTAAGATAGAATTTTGCTATATTTTAAAGCTTTTTTCCGGTCTTTTTCCTCTGTTAATACCTTTGGAATAGCGTGGAAATGTCTATTTAATTTGTAGTATAAATAGTCTTTTATAAAGGACGAATGGAAGTATTTTTTATAGTCTTTTATGATAGACTCTCTAATTTCTTTATTTTTTATATGCTTAATTATTCTAGCGTCTCTTCCATGTTTTTGCATCCGTTTAAAGTGATTAATAGTCGGAATTTTCTTTTCTATATATATTCCAATTTTGAATGATTCAATAAAATTCTGACCATTGTATTTTCCTTTGGCTGTTTGCGACTGATGCTGTCTGAAATAATTCAAAGTTTGGTAAATTTGTATAACTTTTCCTTGCATAGCCATTTCAAACCAAAATAACCAGTCCCCACAATAGCGGAAATCTGTCCACTTTTTATTGTGAATGTTAAGTGCATACTCTTTTTTGAATAATACTCCACTGGCATTAGGAATATCATTTTTCCAATATAGAATATATTCGGCAAATTTTTTACCATCAAAACAAATGGCTCCTGCTTTGTTTTCGTTTTTTTCCCATTGATATACTTTCCCTTTCATGATATTGTCTTCAGTATCAATATATACGCTACCTGTGTTACAAATAGTAACATTGCTTTCCATATTTATATAGTGCATACATATCTCTAAAAACGTAGGCTCACATAAATCGTCGGCTTCGGCTATCCATACCCATTCACCTTTTGCTAATAAAATACCTTTCATCCATTGCTTGAAGGGACTTCCTGTGTTTTGTTCATTTATGACAAATTGGGAAATGTGGGGATTATCTTTATATTTTTCTAAAACTTTTACACTATCATCGGTAGATGCATCATCCAATAAAATTATTTCATAATCGGTGTAGGTTTGTTTTAATATGGATTCAATACGTTTATCTAAAAAATGGGCGTAATTATAATTGGGTACTATAATACTGATTTTAGGGGAACTACTATTCATTTTCTTATTTTCTAATTTATAGCGAAATAAAAGCAAAGATAATCTATTTTTAAGTTAAATGAAAAATATTGAGTTTACTGCATGGCTCTTGTGAAATATATAAAGACTGATATTTAATTTTATGGGAAAAATTATATTGGTTATTTTACCTTGTTTTAACTACTTATGAACTTTCCTATTTATTGTTGTAAATGATGGCTCTTTTGTTTATACAGGTATGGCTTATTTTCAGAAGAAGAACGTATATTAAATTGATTTGAAGAAAATATACGTTTGTTTAGCTTCAAGGGATCATCCATTCTTTCTTCTATTGAGTATGTTTATCGTGAAAAATATATTTTTCAGAACTAAAATAATCATTAATTTTATTTATTTTTACAAGCCCATTTTACGGATGATATTGTATATTGATTACAAGTAATAGTGCCTTTTTATGGAACTTGAAATTATAAGAATAGAGATCTAACTTAATAGATGAGGTGCTTTTATGTTGTAGCTTTATTATGTTATGATGTAATGTCGGGAAACCTGAAGTTATTTGGAAAGTTTATTAATCAAAATGTATTGAGATGTAGTCTTTGTTATAAATACAAATACTTCTTGTATTTATGAAAATTCATAGTTCAATTGCATTAAGCTGCCTTTAGTTGTTCTTTATGAACACTATAATGGGGGAATAAAATTTTTAATTACTATTTATGGAAGAAATGATATCTATAATATTACCTTGTTATAATCAGGGGATATATTTAGGAGAAGCATTAGAATCAATTATTAAACAGACTTACAGAAATTGGGAGGCGATCATTGTAAATGATGGCTCTTCTGATTGTACGGAAGAGGTAGCTTTAGAATATGTAGCAAAAGATAGTCGTATTCATTATTTTGCCCAAGAGAATAAAGGAGTATCAGCTGCACGTAATTTAGGAATTGAAAAGGCTTTAGGAAAATTTGTTTTGCCTTTGGATCCAGATGATATGATAGCACCCACTTTTATAGAAAAATGCATGAGAATGTTTAAAGAACATAATGATTGTATTCTGGCTTATACGAAAACATCCTTTTGTGGTGTTAGGAATGGGTATTGGAACTTACCTGTATACGATGATTATAAAAAACTCCTTCTCAGAAATTGCATTGTATGTACATCTGTGTTTAAGCGTGAAGATTGTTTAAGAGTTGGAGGGTATGACGAAAATATGCATATTGGATTGGAAGATTGGGAATTTTATATTCGATTACTACAAACAGACAAGAAGGTGTATCAAGTACCTGAATCATTATTTATATATAGAATAAAAGAGGAGTCAAGGAGTACTCAATGCCAAAAAGAAGAGAACTGGACTAAAGTTCTGATATATATATATAAGAAACACATTGATACTTATATCCATTATTATGGTTCTCCTTTAGAAATTTTGGATAAAATGTACTATTATAAAGGAAAATATGAGAAATATTATAATACATGGTATCGTAGATTTTGGCATAAAATAAGGCCTAGAAGTAAAAGAAGAAGATAGAAAACTGTAGTAGCTTTTCAATTAATTATTGCTTTCCGATAAAGGTGTATATTCCTCATATGTAACTTATAAAATGAATGTTTAGGGAAGTGAGAAATTATATTTGTTAATCTGTATTCTGATAGAAAATCAAAATGTAACTATTTGATAGTAAGTAATGTCATCTTTCAGCTCCCATAATAATCTTTTCTTGGTCAGTACGATTTTATCGAAAGGCAATATGGTTAAAAGAGTTGCAGGTACTAATTGAAGAAAAATTGAAAATTATAAGAAACCTGCAACAACTTTTTAGTATTATATATAGATTATTTATTCTGAAAAAAACAATGAAAATGTTTATTGAGAAATTTACCTACTTTATCTACATCGTTGGATGGGGCATTGCTGGTTGGTATTCTCCAGTTTTTACCATACCAAAATTCTAGTAATTGTAGTGTATGATTAGGTATAGTAAATGTTTCCCCTAAAAACTCCATCGTTTTTAGGTTCTTGAAAAATTTTCTAGGTATCACCTTGTATAAGTAGCGTACATAAAAAGGGTTCATTATCCCCTTTAATTCATTAACAATGTACACATCTATGTAGACTCCATCTCTAATGAAGGAATAAATACCTGTTGGCTCATAGCGACATAATTTTAAGCCCTCACGATCTAACATAGGTATCGCTTCTATGAGCTTTTGCTCATCCAATACACACGTGTCAATATCTATGTCATGTCCGATAAAACCTTTTTCACGAATTGCTCCTAACAAGGTGCCATGCATGATGCAGAATACAATGTTCTCATTATCCATTATTCTCTTGAAATCTAATAGATTTTTTTTTGCAACTGTTGCATCAATTACATGAGAATTTTCATAAGTTAATTCGATATCTTGAAAGTGGAAAGGTTTTCCTTTAATGTTTATTATTCCCATCGTTTATGGTATTAATTGGTTAAATTCTATAAATTGATTTAGAATCTTTTATGAATAGTTCCTGTACTCTTATGATGCTTAAAACCTCTTCCTTTGTCAATTTGAAAGAAGTTTTATTATGATTCATGATACAAGAAACAAATTCTTTAATCTCATATCTAAGTCCTTCTCCCTCATAAGGATAAAAATACTTTCTATTTTTGTTTAAATCTTCATACCGTGCTTCAAAAAATTCTGTTTTCCACCAAGGCGCTGGTATGTAAATATATCCTTTGGTACCAGCAATAACCATGCTCCCTTCTGATTTAACTCCTAATCCAACTTGAAATGAAGCAATACTTTGGGGATAGCGTATGATGCATTTAGTATAGATATCTACATTATTTTTGAAACGAGAATAAAAATTAATGTCAACATAATTCACCCCTAACAATTTAAAAATAGGCAATAATGGGAAACATGCATTTTCGTTCATGCTGCCGCCTGCTTGCTCAAAATCTAATTTAGGTGATTTTTCATCTGTAAGAGTCGTGATGGAAGCATCTACGGAAACAATGTCCCCAATTATGTCTGACTTTAAAAGAGAGATTAAGTGGTTAAAGGCTGGGTAAAAAGCCGTTTTTAGTGCCATCATTAATCGTAAATTCTTGTTATTCGCTAAATCATATAGCTCTATAGCTTCCTTTTCAGACAAAACAAAAGGAGTTTCACATAGCACATGCTTCCCTGATTCTATAGCATATTTTGTATAAAAATAATGTGTTAAAGGTGGAGATGCTATATATATGGCATCAACTTTTGATACTAATTCGCTTAAGGAGGATGAAGCCTCTGTTATTTTTAATTCATTACAAAATGATTTGCAATCTTCTAAATTGGGATTATATGCTGTATGAATACGGACATTCGTGATAAATTTTGCTTCGTTAACGAAACGCTTTGCAATATTACCTGTGCCTATTATACCTATTCGGATAATATCCCTCTGTTTTTCACGTAACGTTGTACTGGATATTCCTTCAGTTCTAGGTAAATAAACAACTTCACAATATTCTTTTAAATAATCAAATTTTCCTTCCCAGTCGGAACCTATGGCAAAAATATCTACGTTATATTTTAATATATCATCTATTTTTTGCCCAATGTATTCTTCAATAATTATTTGGTCGGCCAACCCCGTTTGTTTTATGGCTTCTATGCGCTCTATGACATTGTTACAAACATTTAATTTGCCTCTTCCTAAGTCAAAGTTGTCGGTCGTGACTCCAACAATAAGATAATCTCCTAATTCTTTAGCACGTTTGAGCAAATTCAAATGCCCTTGATGAAATAAATCGTATGTTCCGTATGTGATTACTTTTTTCATTTGCTATGCTCAATCTGATGGATATATAAAGCTAATTCATCTAAATCATAAAATGATTGTATTCCCATATGAGAAACTCTAAAGAAGTTTTCTTCTCCACTTGGCATAATAAAAATATTATATTTCTCAATTAAGTCACGAATGATTTTAGTTCCATTATGAGAAACATAAAAACCTGTTATGGCTGAGGATGGTACTTCTGCTAGAATTTTCCAATCATATTTTTTACAAAGTTTTCTAAAGTATGAAGCTCGACTTTGTACATCGGAAATTACATTCTCGAGTCCATAATCTAAAATTTGATGAATACGTTTATTCAGCTGAAGATAGATGGTGGTAGCTGGACTAAAAGGGGTCTGACCTCTTTCCATGTTTTTTAAATTGTTTTCGAATTCAAAATAATACCCTTTTTTAGCAAATGGATATTCCTTTAAAGAAGAAGACAAGAATATGATAGATAGTCCGGGAGGTATATTCAGACCTTTTTGAGAACTGGTCAAGCAGATGTCAATTTTCAATTTATCCATATTCAGTGGTTCTGCTAAAAAAGAGCTAATAGCGTCGACAACTAATGAAATATTGTATTTCTGACAGATTCTTGATATCTTTTCTATATCGAAAAGTGCTCCGCTTGAGGTTTCATGATGCTGACATAAAAAAACATCTGGTCTTTCTTTACAGATTTGCTCTTCTAAATTCGTATAATTAATATCTTTCCCGAAAGGAACTTTGTAAAGAGTATAATTACAATTATAATAAGCACATAGTTCTGCCCAGCGGTATCCAAAAGTGCCTCCTGCAACGACAAATGCTTTTTGCTTTGTTGTTACATAGTTTTCAACAACAGCTGCCATTGCTCCAGTTCCAGACGCTGTATAAATAATGGTTTTACCTTCTTTACAGCCGATTAGTTCCAGTAAAATTTTCTCGGAATCTTTGTTAATTGCTGAAAATTCGGCAGTTCTCATGTAAGGGATTTGAAGAGAACCTAATTGTAAAATTTCTTGATTTATATTGCCGGGGAAAGCATATGATTTCATAGGGCTTAGCTTTTATTTGTAAGCAAAGGTATTAAATAATCTCGAATGGACAATTATTTTATTCTGCATCAGGTAATTTTATTTGTTTTATTTGTTATATTAGAACTCTTTTTATTTGTACTAAGTTAAAAGCATAAATTTATGGTACCAGTATTATCCATCATTACTATTAATTATAACAATCGGTTAGGGCTTTTGAAAACAATGCAAAGTGTTGTAGAACAAAGTTTTCAAGACTTTGAATATTTAATAATTGATGGAGGAAGCAATGACGGTAGTCTAGAAGAGATTCTTAACTATGAGCAGTATTTGAGCTTTTGGTGCTCAGAGAAAGATAAAGGAGTATATAATGCTATGAATAAAGGAATAGCAAAAGCTACAGGAGAGTATTTATTATTCCTTAATTCAGGAGATTCTCTATTGGATAATCAGATATTATCCAAGATTGTTCCGCTATTGAAGGATTATGGTATTATTTATGGTGATCTCATTTTTAAGTATGGTACTAAGGATATTTTGCAGACATATCCTGATCGTTTAGATATTGGTTATTTGTTTTATTATTCATTAGGACACCCTGCTTCTTTCATTCGGAGAGATTTATTACAGAAGAGACCATACTCGGAGGATTTTAAGATTGTTTCCGACTGGGAATTCTTTTTTTATGAAATAATATTAGACAATATCCCTTATATGCATATAAATCAGGCTATTAGCATCTTTGATACTAATGGTATTAGTTCTAATCTGGAAAAATGTAAACAAGAACAGATAGAGGCACTTAAACGTATATTTCCTGGAGGACTGTATGATATGATTGAAGAATATGCAGCAATGAAAAGAAGTCCTCTTTTCCCTCTTTTTTATGAATTACAAAAAACAAGAAAGTTTCAGCTTAGGATTAAGCCATTGTTAAGCTTCTTGATTAAATTGAATAATTTCATTGGGAGAAAAAGGTAGATCGGGAGATGTTTGTAGAAGGAGTTAAAATAATAAATACGCAATATAGAGTATTTATTTCAGATGATCTAATACTGAAAACGCCTTCATCTTTTTTTATTTTTTGTACAAATTCCAAAAACTTTTGTACAAAAAATAATTGAGAAAGCGGCTGAAGAGAAAATAAAAGATCTTGTACTAAAGAAAAATAGTACAAGATCTTTTTGTAATATTATGCGTTTGGTATGGTAAGAATTTACAGAGCCTGCATATCGTTTAAGCGTTTGTAATAGCCGTTTTTCTGAAGCAGTTCTTCGTGCTTACCGCTTTCTACTATACGACCTTCATAGAGTACATAGATGCAATCGGCATTTTTGATAGTCGACAGGCGATGTGCGATAGCAATAGTAGTACGGGTCTTCATCAGGCGTTCCAGTGCTTCCTGTACCAGACGTTCGCTTTCCGTATCGAGAGCAGAAGTCGCTTCGTCCAGAATTAAGATGGCTGGATTCTTCAGAATAGCACGGGCTATCGAGATACGCTGGCGCTGTCCTCCTGACAAGCGGCAGCCACGGTCACCAATGTTGGTATCGTAACCTTTTTCTGTTTCCATAATGAAATCGTGTGCATTGGCTATCTTGGCAGCGGCAACGACTTGTTCCATGGTGGCATTGTCTACACCGAAAGCAATGTTGTTGAAGAAGCTGTCGTTGAACAAGATGGCTTCCTGATTTACATTGCCAATCAGTCCTCGGAGATCTTTTACCACCAAGTCTTTAATGTTCTTTCCGTCAATCAAGATTTCACCTTCTTGTACATCATGGAAGCGAGGAACCAGATCGACCAGTGTCGATTTTCCTGAACCGCTCTGTCCTACTAAGGCGATAGTTTGACCTTTGCGTACTTTCAGGCTGACGTTATGAAGCACTTCATGGGTACCGTAGCTGAACGAAATGTTGTGGAACTCCAGTCCTTCTTTCATTTCGGTGATGTGTTCGGCATCAGGACGTTCTACGATGTTGTTGGGAGCCTTCAGAATCTTGTCCACACGTTCCATTGAGGCGAGCCCTTTCGGGATGTTGTAACTTGCCTTAGAGAAATCTTTCAGCGGGTTGATGATGCTGTAAAGTATCACCATATAGAAAATGAAGGTGGAAGCGTTGATGGTAGAGTTAGCACTTAGAATCAGTGAGCCACCGAACCAAAGTACAAGTACGATGAGTACGGTTCCCAGAAACTCACTCATAGGGTGGGCGAGGCTTTGGCGCATGGCTACTCGGTTGGTTGCATTACGGAACTCGTTGCTGCATTTTACGAAGCGGTTTATCATTTTATCTTCAGCGATAAATGCCTTGATAATACGCATACCACCCAGTGTTTCTTCCAGTTGTGACATGGTTTCACTCCATTTGTTCTGAGCATCGAGTGACTGACGTTTCAGTTGTCGTCCTACGCGTCCCATGATCCATCCCATTCCCGGCAGTACGATGATGGTAAACAGGGTAAGTTGCCAGCTGGTTACTATCAGGGTTGCAAAATACGAAATGATAAGAATCGGATTTTTCAGCAACATATCAAGTGAACTGGTGATAGAGTTTTCTATTTCGCCAACGTCGCCACTCATACGGGCAATGATGTCACCTTTTCGTTCGTCCGACAAGAAGCTGAGCGGCAGATACATTACCTTTGAATAAACCATGATACGAATATCACGTACTACACCTGTACGAAGCGGAATCATGATGGCTGTAGAACCGAAATAGCATGCGGTTTTCAGCAATGTCATTCCTGCAAGGAAGAGTCCCAGCCACAGCAGTGTAGTAGAAGGGCCGAATGTGTCTATCAGTTGGGATACGTAATAGTAGAAGTTGTTTACGGCAACATCTTTCAGTTCGCCGCTTCCCCATTCCATAAAATGGTATACTTTTTCCGAATCGCCGGTCTTAAACAGGATGTTCAGTATCGGAATGAGGAGTGAAAAAGAGAAGACATTGAATACCGCGGACAACAGGTTTAGACCTACTGCGCCGATAACATATTTCTTGTAGGGCGAGATAAACCGCCGCATCATTTGGAAAAATTCTTTCATGCAGGAAATACTTCTGTTATATATAGTGCACAAAGATAGTGTAATTTATTGTTTTCTTTGATACAAAGAAGGGGCTTTTGCATATTATTTTATAAATTTGCAACTTAACTGAAACATGGCAATTCAATGAAATTCATATATTATCTGGTTTTTTTCTTCTGGTATCTGCTCTCTTTGTTACCATTGAGGGTGCTTTATTTTATTTCCGATGTACTGTTCGTGCCGTTGTTTTACGGTCTGAAATACCGTCGGGATATCGTGCATCGTAACATTGCCGGTTCGTTTCCTGAGAAAAGTGAAGAGGAAATCCTGAAGATAGAAAAGGAGTTCTATCATTTTTTCTGCGACTATGTGGTAGAAACTATCAAGTTGTTTTCCATGTCGAAAAAGCAGATGATGAAGAGAATGAATTTCACGGGATTGGATAAGGTGAAAGAAACACTGGAAAAGGAAAATAAGAAATGTTGTTTCCTATATTTGGGGCATTACTGTAACTGGGAGTATGTGGCTTCCTTGCAATACTGGTTCCCAGAGATACATTGCGGACAAATTTATCATCCTCTGTATAATAAAGCTTTTGATAAGTTGTTTCTCCGACTTCGCGGACAGTTCGGTGGTGAGTCTATTCCGATGAAGGAAACGTTGCGCCGGCTGGTGACGCTCAGTCGGGGAGAGAAGAAGGTGATGATAGGCTTTATTTCCGATCAGGCTCCGGGATGGGAGGGGATGGATCACTGGACAACATTCCTGAATCGGGATACAGCTTTCTTTCAAGGTACGGAACGTATCGGCCGGCGGTTGGATGCTGCGGTCTATTATGTAAAGATTACCAGAGTAAAACGTGGGTATTATCATGGTACGTTCGAATTATTGACCTTGCATCCTGCCGAATTGCCTGAGTATCGGCTGACTGATATGTATTCGGAACACTTGGAACAACAGATAAAGGAAGCTCCGGCATATTGGTTATGGAGTCATAACCGGTGGAAGCGGACGAAAGAAGAATGGTTGAAAATGTCGTGGAACACTAAAAAATCGTAATATCATGCCCCCGAAAATTATTCATTTGTGCTGGTTCAGCAAGGATCCTTACCCATTGGAAATTAAGATTTGTCTTGCAAGCTGGAAGCGTGTTCTTCCTGATTATAAGGTACGTGTCTGGACGTACGAGGATGCAAAGGCTATCGGTTGTAAGTATATAGACCAGGCGCTGTCGGTCAGAAAATGGGCGTTCGCAGCAGATGTTGTCCGTTTTTATGCTGTATATAAAGAGGGCGGTGTGTATATGGACAGTGATATTTATCTACGTAAGCGTTTCGACCGGTTTATTCCTGAAACCGGATGTGCTACGTTTAATGAGCGGTGGGAAGAAGGAGAAACGGATTATGGTATTCAGGCCGCATTCTTTATCGGTTCAAAAGGAAATGATTTCTGTAAGGAGGTCTTTGAGTATTATCAGACGCGTGATTTTATTCGTCCCGACGGTTCGCTGGATCAGACGGTTTCGCCGTATATCATGCGGAGTATTGCGGAGCGCAGGGGATATGTCTGCAAGGAGGAGGAACAGCATCTGAAAGGTATCGATATTTATCCTACGCATTGGCTGTCTCCAAGAAGCCGCTTCAAGCATAGTCCAGATGCTTTTGGGGAACATCGGGTGTACGGGAGCTGGCGCGACCATAAGTTCGGCAGGAAGCTGGAACGTTCGTTCAAGCATTTCTGTAATGCCGTGAAGTTTTATTTGTTTGGCAGGTAAGATAGATATCCCATTTGGGCTGTTAAAATACAGAAGAGTCGCATCATAACTCTCGATGATGAGTTTGATGCGACTCTTTTTGATTATCGGATACCTTTCCGCTGTTTGTATTCATCAATTCGTTTTTGGAAGGCTTCTTCTTTCTTTCCTCCGTTGGAATGGAATATCAGTGCTTCGGGAATTTCTTTTCCGCGGTCTTCCAGTCGGGATTTTCCGGTTTGATCTTTTATTATATCGACAGCATCGTATAAGTCATTGGTGGTGGCATCGTAGGCGTTCATGGTAAGTGTATCGCCATGCACACGGATTTGCTGGTAGTAACGGCTGCCTGTTCCGAACTTGTCGAACCGCTTGTCGAACTCGATGTAGTAGTTTTTGGGTGAGCAGTGACTGACTGTATAAACCGGTGCTTGGGCTTCTCCATTTTCACCGTGGGCAGTCATACGGGCATAAGCGTGTTCGTGTCCTTGCAGTACGAGGTCGACGCCATATTTCTCTACCAGCGGGTTGAACATGGTACGTTGAAACAAGTTGTTCATACTGCCTTTAATGGAGTATAGCGGATGATGAAGTACGACGATCTTCCATCGTGCATTGCTTTTCTTGAGCTGTTCTTCCAACCATTTTTTCTGAGTCCACAGGTAGAAGAACTCGCGGTTGCTGTCGAGGCAGAAGATTTGCATGTCATTGTACTTCAGGGTATATACCTGATTCTTTCCGACCATTGAGTCGAGATAGTATGAAAATACCAGTGAGAAGCGGCGTTCCAGTTTGCGAATGATGTATTTCAGGTATTCGTGGTTTCCAGTAACGGTGATGACAGGGTATTGTTGTCCGATGGAATCCAGTCCGCGATATGTTTCCTCCCAGCGTTGTTCGGTTGGACGTTCGGTCAGGTCACCCCCAAAGACAAGAAATTCGGTATCGGGATGGCGGCGCAGAGCTTCGCGAAAGAAATCGTTGGCTTTTCCATGGATGCTGTCTTGTACATCGCCCACATACATAAATGAATAGTCTTTTCGGGTTGATTGATTGTACGTATGGAAACTGTACCATGGCGAAGTCTTGTCTTCATTGCATACACGATAGGTGTAATAGCGGTCGGGCTGCAGGGAACGGAGTTTGGCTACATAGTAAGCAGCCATTCCACTGCGCGAACGGAAGGTTTCTCCCTGTGCCTCAATCTGTATAGTATCTTTAGAAAGGGTGTCTACCAGGTCGACGTGTGACGGTACGACTATGGAATCGTATTGCCAACTGATGTTGCGTGACAATTCGTTCTCGTCACCGAAAGTGAGCAGTACCCGTCCCGGTTCTGATAATGGTGCATAGGGGAGTTCTTCTTCGTTATGGAACCAGGCGCTCCAGCGCGAGTTGATCCAAAGTCCGAGTGCTACAATGACAACCAGTGTAATGCTAAGTCGGATGATAGTTTTCTTTTTCATGTTGTGATAGATTGGTATTCGGTTACAAATATAGAAAATGGTGTTTTAAATATCTTATTTTGCGTCCTGTTTTACAGAAAAGTTATTTTAAAATAAGGTCTTGAAAGGGTTTGGAAAAATATCGTTAACTTTGCCTTTCCTAATCCCAAAAACATTGGCAATGAAAAAAGAATTGTTTTCGAATGTGCTTTCCTTAATATGGAATTTGTTTGTTATTTATGTGTGTTATTCGCTTTGCCGTCTGACTTTCTTGCTCGAGAACTTCCGTCTGTTCAGTGAAAATCTGACGTTAGGGTATGCGCTGAACATGTTCGGGGCAGGCATTATCTTCGATACAACGGCAATTTTGTATAGTAATGCCTTGTTTATTCTGTTGTTTTTGCTACCGTTTCACTGGAAAGAAAATGTCAAGTTTTATAAGGTGGTCCGCTGGATTTTTACGGTAGTCAACGGTTTTTTCCTGATATCGAATCTGGTGGATTGTGTATATTTCCGTTTTTCCGGACGTCGCACAACAATGAGTGTTTTTCAGGAATTTGGCAATGAAGGTGGAGGAAATTTAGCTTCCATTTTTATGGATGAATTTATTTCGCACTGGTATCTGGTAGTACTGGCAGCGGTATTTTGCTATGCTATCTATAAATTATATCGTGCACCGCGGAATATTCCGGTATATAGTAAATGGCAATATTATCTGTTGCAGACGGTTACCTTACTGATTGCCATACCGTTTACGGTGTTTGGTATGCGTGGAGGTATGACGACTGCTACGCGTCCGATTACTATTAGTAATGCAAATCAGTATGTAGATCGTCCGCTGGATGCGGGTGTGGTGCTGAATACACCGTTTTCTATTTTCCGTACACTTGGGAAAAAGGCTTTTATTGTCCCCGACTATATGCCCGACAGTGAGGCACTTGCCGTATACTCTCCGGTACATGTTCCAGCCGATTCGGTACAGTTCAAGCCAATGAATGTGGTTGTAATTATCTGGGAGAGCTTTACTAAGGAATTTGTAGGCAGCCTGAACCGTGATCTGGATAATGGAAAGTACAAAGGGTATACGCCGTTTATTGATTCATTGTTGACGAAGAGCTTGAGTTTTACATATACATATGCCAACGGGCGAAAGAGTATCGAGGGAATGCCTTCGGTATTGTCGTCTATACCGAGTTTTGTTGAGCCGTTCTTCCTTACACCGGCTTCACTGAATGATGTGTCCAGTATAGCAGGTGAACTGACCAAAAATAAAGGATATTATTCGGCTTTCTTCCATGGAGCTATGAACGGTTCGATGGGATTTCAGGCATTTGCCCGTTCGGTAGGGTTTACCGATTACTTTGGGCGTACGGAATACAATGAAGACCCACGCTATCACGGGGATGATGATTTCGACGGTACATGGGCTATCTGGGACGAGGAGTTCTTACAATACTATTGTGATAAGATGACGGAGTTTAAACAACCTTTCGTAACCTCAGTGTTTACGGCAAGTTCACATCATCCGTTTGCTCTACCGAAACGTTATGAAGGTAAGTTCCCCGACGGACCGACTCCGCTTCAGCGTTGTATCGGTTACACGGATCATGCCTTGCAGCTCTTTTTTGAGAAAGCTTCCCGTCAGCCGTGGTATAACAATACATTGTTTGTGATAACTGCCGATCATACCAGTTTTGGTACATATCCTGAGTATCTGACTGACTTGGGACTGTATAGCGTTCCTATTCTGTTTTATGCTCCCGGGATGCCGGAGCTTCGCGGTATGGAGGACAAGATTGTAGAACAGATAGATATTATGCCTACCGTACTGGGATTGCTGGGTTACGATCGTCCGTATATCAGTTTCGGACAGGATGCCCTTCAGACTCCAGCAACTGATAAGTTTTCGGTAAACAATGTAATGGGTACAAATGTCTATCAGTTTGTGAAAGGAGATTATATGATTCAGTTTGACGGAGAGAAAGTGCTGAAGGCTTATCGCTACCGTACCGACCGTCTGTTGAAAGATGATGTGAAGGATACTATGCCTCAGGACACACTTCGAGCAATGGAAACACAACTGAAATCGTTTATCCAGCAGTATATGCAACGTATGAATTCAAATAATCTTATTTACAGAAAATAATTTGCATTTATTGTATTGCGTGCTGGAGGATTAGCGAAAAACTATGATTATCAGAAATAAAAAAATGGCAAGCTTTACGAAGCCTGCCATTTTTTTTGTATTTATATATATACTGCTGTTATCAGTTCTTGTTGGCACGTTTACGTTCTGTTTCGTCCAGAATGATTTTACGCATACGCATACTCTTCGGAGTTACTTCTACATATTCATCCTCTTTAATGTATTCCAGAGCTTCTTCCAGTGAGAAGATTACCGGAGGGATGATACGAGCCTTTTCATCAGAACCGGAAGCACGCATATTGGTCAGCTTCTTCGATTTGGTTACATTGATGACCAAGTCGTTTTCGTGAACGTGTTCTCCCACTACCTGACCGGCATATACTTCTTCTTGTGGATAGATAAAGAATTTTCCACGATCTTGCAACTTGTCGATAGCATATGCAAATGCAGTTCCGCTCTCCATGGCAATCATAGAACCATTGGTACGGCGAGGAATATCACCTTTGTATGGCTGGTATTCTTTAAAGCGGTGAGCCATGATGGCTTCTCCCTGCGAAGCTGTCAGTACGTTTGTACGCAGACCGATGATACCACGTGAAGGCATATCGAATTCAATATTTACACGGTCACCCTGAGTTTCCATAGAAACCATTTCACCTTTACGGCGGGTTACCATATCAATCATCTTGCTGGCAAATTCTTCGGGTACGCTGATAGTCAGCTCTTCAATCGGCTCGCATTTTACGCCGTCTATTTCCTTGAAGATAACCTGAGGCTGTCCTACCTGAAGCTCGTAACCTTCACGACGCATAGTTTCGATCAGTACAGACAAGTGCAGCACACCACGTCCGGAAACAATCCATTTACCATCTTCATTTTCCGTCTTGCGTACGCGCAATGCCAGGTTCTTGTCGAGCTCTTTCATCAGACGGTCGTGAATATGACGTGAAGTAACGTACTTACCTTCCTTACCGAAGAACGGAGAATCATTGATGGTGAACAACATGCTCATGGTCGGTTCGTCGATAGCGATAGGAGGCAGTGGTTCCGGATTTTCGAAGTCACAGATTGTATCGCCGATTTCGAAGCCTTCTACACCTACGATGGCACAGATATCGCCCGAAGATACAGACTGAACTTTTTTACGGCCCAAGCCTTCGAATGTATGCACTTCTTTGATTTTTGATTTAACCATGGTTCCGTCGCGTTTGGCAAGTGTTATATTCATGCCTTCGCTGAGTGTTCCACGATGTACACGACCTACGGCGATACGACCTGTATATGAAGAATAATCGAGTGATGTAATCAGCATCTGCGGGGTTCCTTCCAACTGTTGAGGAGCCGGTATGTATTTTATGATGGCATCCAGTAGCGGGGTAATGGTTCCGGTAGGAGTTTTCCAGTCTTCGCCCATCCAGTTGTTCTTTGCTGAACCGTAAAGAACCGGAAAATCGAGCTGGTCTTCGGTAGCGTTGAGGCTGAACATCAAGTCGAATACCATTTCGTAAACCTCTTCCGGACGGCAGTTAGGCTTATCTACTTTATTGACAACCACGATAGGCTTCAATCCAATTTGCAAAGCTTTTTGCAGTACGAAGCGTGTCTGCGGCATCGGGCCTTCGAACGCATCGACCAACAGGATACATCCGTCTGCCATGTTCAAGACACGTTCTACTTCTCCACCGAAGTCGGCGTGCCCCGGAGTATCAATAATATTGATCTTTGTACCATTGTAGTTGATGGAAACGTTCTTTGAAAGGATAGTTATACCTCTTTCACGTTCCAGATCATTGTTATCCAGCACCAATTCGCCATTGGTTTGGTCATTGCGGAATAAGTGTCCCGCCAGCATCATCTTGTCCACCAATGTAGTTTTTCCGTGGTCTACGTGGGCAATAATGGCAATGTTTCTGATATCTTGCATACTATACCTAATAGAAATATTATTTGAAGTGCAAAGTTACGATTTTTCTTTGATATTTGTAGTGAAAATCTTGATTTTGGGTGAATAAAGTTGGCGGATTGCGATATAGCCGGGCTCTACAGGGGGGTGTTGAAAACGTGATACTTGAAATCCTTGTCGATGAATTTCGTGTGCAGATGACAGGCGCAGGAATATATTTCGGGGCGATTATCAATATTTTTTCGCTTAACTCATTGTTATATGGAAGATTATCTTTACCTTTGCACCGCAAAATCAAAATTTATATATTTTAAACAGTCAAAATTATGTATTTAGACGCAGCTAAAAAACAAGAAATCTTTGGAAAGTACGGAAAGTCTAACACTGATACTGGCTCACCTGAAGCACAGATTGCATTGTTTTCATACCGTATTTCTCACCTGACTGAGCACATGAAGCTCAACAGAAAAGATTATAGCACTGAAAGAGCTCTGACAACACTGGTAGGTAAGCGTCGTTCTTTGCTGAATTACCTGAAGAGCCGCGATATCGAAAGATACCGTGCCATTGTTAAGGAACTCGGTCTGCGTAAGTAATCCGTTACTTGCTGCAACGAAAGACAAATCGAGCCGCCTCCTCAAGGAAGAGCGGCTCGATTTGTTTTTATAGGATTCGTTTTGGCTTATTCCGGATATTGAAGTTGTGCTTCTGTAATGTTTTCCAGTACTTCGTGCAGATATTTTGCAGCTTCCCAGCGTGCCATCGGAAGATTCATCATCAGATAGTTGCCACAGTCCTTTGCGCTGGCTCCGGGTACATCTCCCTCATAACCGGCAATGAAGCGGAAAGTTTCTTGCATCAGCGGGAGGATATCTTTCGATTCGAGATCACCTTTTACTACCAGATAATTGCCGGTAAGACATCCCATTGGGCCCCAGTAGATGATTTTGTCAGCCCACACAGGATGATTGCGCAGGAAGGTAGCAGCCAAGTGCTCCATGGTATGGATAGCCGACGGGCTAAGACACGGTTCGCGGTTCGGCTCTTTCATGCGGATATCGAAGGTTGTTACGATTTCGTTTCCTACAGTATCTTTGCGTGATACATAAATACCACGTAACAGGCGGATGTGATCGACGGTAAAACTTGGTATTTTTTTCATAATTCTCTTGGTTTTATTATAATTTGTTTGGCAAAGCCTTTAAGAATGTTTCAGTAACGTGGAAGGAACGGTCGGCCATTTCTCCCCAGAAATTCTGGTATTGTTCGAAGTGCTTGTCTGCTCCCGGAGTATCACTGATAATGCGGAAACTGATGAAAGGAACTTTATACAGGTAGCAAACCTGAGCTATAGCTGCCGATTCCATGTCAACGGCAAGACCTTCGGGGAAGTTACCCTTAATGGCTTCCAGTTCGCTGCGGTCGGTTATGAACTTGTCACCGCTGCAAATCAGTCCGCCGTGGATAGCTGTTTCCGTATCGAGCGACATAGCACAGTTGTAAAGCGTTTCGTTGCCGTTAAAGAAAGTAGGGAGTCCCTGAATTTGTCCGTATGCATTCCCTTCGCCACACCATACGTCGTGATATACAATCTGACGGCTTACTACTACATCCATTACTTTCAGGCAAGTATCTATTCCTCCTGCCACTCCTGTACTGATAATGCAGTCGGGCTCAAAATTGCGGATCAGTTCTACGGCTCCGGCTGCTGCATTCACTTTGCCTATGCCGCATTGCATCAGTATGATGGTATTGTTTCTGATGGTTCCTTCGATATAATTAAAAGGACCTTTGGTACATTCGGTTTTTTCTCTCAGTTGGTTAGCCAGTTGCTTCTGCTCTGAAGACATGGCGGTTATGATTCCTATTTTCATATTATTTTTATGATTTTCGGTGACAAAGTTACTATTTTTCATGGACTATTGTGTTATCTTTGCTGTCTGAAAACATTAATTAATAAACTATTTCTGTATGAATCAATTAAAGAAACTTATCCCTGATATTGTGGCGATTGTGCTCTTTGCTATTATATCGGTCGCTTATTTCTTTCCGGCTATTACAGAAGGACGCATTCTGGCACAGCACGATGCTGTAGCTGGCATCGGAGCGGGAAGAGAACATCAGGAATATTACGAAAAGCATGGTAAAGCTACCCGATGGACAAACTCGCTGTTCAGTGGTATGCCGACTTATCAGCTGGCTCCGGGATACGAATCGAGCCGTACGCTGAATTTTGTTCAGGAAATCTACCGGTTGTTCCTCCCTACTTATGCCGGATACATCTTTATCATGCTGCTGGGCTTCTACATCTTGCTGCGCGCATTCGACTTTAAAGTCTGGTTGTCTGCTCTGGGAGCGATTATCTGGGCCTTTTCTTCTTACTTCTTTATCATCATTGCTGCCGGACATATCTGGAAGTTTGTGACACTTGCTTACATACCGCCTACCATAGCTGGTATGGTCTTGATATACCGCGGTAAATATTTGTGGGGCGGTTTGCTGACTGCTTTGTTTGTTGCTCTGCAAATTGTGTCAAACCACATGCAGATGACGTATTATTTTCTCTTTGTCATGTTGTTCATCGCCATAGCATACGGGGTTTCGGCATGGAAGGAAAAACGGTTCCCGCAATTCCTGAAATCGACCGGAGTACTGGTTATTGCCGGAATTTTGGGAATATGTGTCAACCTGTCGAACATCTACCATACGTATCAGTATAGTAAGGAGAGTATGCGTGGAAAGAGTGAACTGGTAAAAGAGCACTCTGCCAACCAGACGGGAAGCGGACTGGAACGTGACTATATTACGCAATGGAGTTACGGTATTGGTGAAACGTTCTCACTGCTTGTTCCTAACGTGAAAGGTGGTGCGTCTGTTCCTCTTTCACAGAACGAAACGGCAATGAAGAAAGCCGACCCGACTTACATGGGACTGTACAGTCAGATTGGTCAGTACTGGGGCGAACAGCCGGGTACATCGGGACCGGTATATGTGGGAGCTTTCGTGATGTTCCTGTTCATTTTGGGATGCTTCATTGTAAAAGGTCCTATGAAATGGGCTTTGCTGGGCGGTACGCTGTTCTCTATTTTACTGTCGTGGGGAAAGAACTTTATGGGACTGACCGATTTCTTTATCGATTATATTCCGATGTATAATAAGTTCCGTGCGGTATCGTCTATTCTTGTCATTGCCGAGTTTACAATTCCGTTGCTGGCAGTCATGGCATTGAAGGTAGTGATTGAACGCCCTTCTTTGTTAAAGGAAAAAGCAAAAGCTTTCTATATCAGTCTGGGACTGACAGGCGGACTGTCGTTATTGTTTGCCATTGCTCCGCGAGTGTTCTTCCCAACCTATGTTTCGAGCATGGAAATGAGTGCTTTGCAGAACGCCATTCCGGCAGAGCAACTTGCTCCTATACTGATGAATCTGGAAGAGATGCGCGTAGCGATCTTTACATCGGATGCCTGGAGAAGCTTCTTTATCATCATCATCGGTGTAGCCTTGCTGTGGGCATATTGCGCCGGAAAGCTGAAAGCAGGTTTTCTGGTAGCGGCTTTGGCTGTATTGTGTCTGGTAGATATGTGGAGTGTCAACAAGCGTTATTTGTACGATGGGCAGTTCGTGGCAAAAGGTACCGAGATGCAGCCTTTCCTGCAACCTTCGGAAACGGATAAGAAGATTTTGGAAGATAAGACACTCGACTATCGTGTGCTGAATCTGGCAAGCAATACCTTCAATGAAAACGAGACTTCGTACTGGCATAAGAGTATCGGAGGTTATCACGCTGCCAAATTGCGTCGTTATCAGGAGATGATAGAAGAGCATATACAAGGCGAAATGGGTAATCTGTTTAAAGAGCTTCCGGCTGTAGGCGGCGATATGACTCAGGTCGATCCTTCTCATTTCTCTGTATTGAATATGCTGAATACCCGTTACTTTATCTTCCCGCTTCAGGGAGGTTCTACCGTTCCTATTTATAATCCGTATGCATTGGGTAATGCTTGGTTTGTAGATAAGGTGCAGTATGTGAATAATGCCAATGAAGAGATAGAGGCTATTCACCATATCGATCCGGCAAAGGTAGCTGTCGTGGACAAGCGTTTTGCTGAAGAAGTGAAAGATTCGGGTGCTGGAAAAGATAGTCTGAGTACCGTTGTGCTAAAGAGTTACGAGCCTAATGAACTGATTTATGAGGTTAACTCGCAGAAGGGTGGAGTAGTTGTATTCTCTGAAATCTATTATCCGGGATGGGAGTCGTATGTAGATGGCAAAGAAACCGTTCACGGACGTGCCGACTACATTCTCCGTGCGATGGATGTTCCGGCTGGAAAGCATACGGTACGCTTTGTCTTCGACCCGAAATCGCTGCATATAACCGAAGCCATTGCTTTTGTTGCACTGGGTATATTGGCAGTGGTAGCCATTGTGGCCATCGTATTGCAACTGCGTAAACGTAAAGAAGCATAAAGGAAATTTGGATAAATCCTTTTCAATCTATCGAAAGAATTTGTACAAAAGTTTTTTTCTTTTGTACAAAAAATAAAAAAATGTCAGGACATTTTCGATGAGATGTCCTGACATTTTTTTATGTATAATGGTATCTTCTGTTTTTCTCTGAAGTAATTCTTTTATGAATCAGTTACAGGATATACAGTTGCTTCATCAGTGTAGTAGCCCAATGATATTCTTTTGCCAGCCATTGTTCATCCATTTCACTGTGAGGGGCCTGCTGGATATCATTCAATAACTTAATGTACTGGTTGACTTCGGTTACGGCATCCTTCTGCTTGTTGTCGCGGAGCAGTAAAAGAATTTTCTGTTTCGAGATATTCACATTGGGAAATTCACTCATCGATTCTGCTTTTTCCAGCAGTTTTTGGCTCTCCTGATTACTTTCCGTGGTATTGCTCTGCTTCATGATACATTTTGCCATTACCACATAATCGTCGGCACAAGCCATTTTGTTATCGATGTTCTTTTGAGCCAGTTTCATGGCCTGCATATAATCTCTGTTGTACTCCATCATGGATGCAGAAAAGCTCACCAGTCCACTGGTACGTTTCAGATAAATAGGGTCTTTACTTGTTTCCTTCAGCGGATAGTCTTTCTGCAATTTCTCCAATCTGTCTTCCAGACTGCTGTATATACCGTATTTTTCCAGTACACTTTTATCTTTTATCTCTTCGTAATACTGGAGAATTTTGTTCTGGGCTGAAACCAGTGCAGTCGGATCTTTTTTCATGAACTGCATGAACTGAATAGCGGTATTGTCCGCTTCTTTTTCCTGTTGCTTGGAGTAATCCAGTCCCATCCGGTTATAAATATCATGGTTTACCAGTACCTGAACAATGTCGTTGGTTGTAAAGACAGCTCCCGGAATATAATTTTCGTATCTGTTGTCGAGTGCAGCTTCTATGGCTGTGGTAGCAACATCGGCCACAGCTCCCCAGAACGCAGCCCGGTTGGCACGGCTTATGTTTTTATTGACGGTTATCACGGCGTGGTCGAGTACATAATGTGCAGTTTCTCTGGCAAGCATACTGAATAATTCGTCTTCCGTGTCAAGCAGCGTAAGCAGTCCGCTTGAAACCAGCATACAGTTGTTGCTCAACATCACGATGTCAGGATTCGGAGATTTCAGGATACGTACATAAGGCATTCCATATCGGTCGGCGATGAATTCTTTGGGAATCATGCTCAGCATAAGGCAGTGTACATAGTCTTCCATGACAGCATCCTCGTAAATCATATTAGCTTTTTCCAGTTCGTCGAGGTACGTATTGGCTTCATTCTCCATTTCTTTTCTCATGGTTTCCTGAAGCCCTTTACTTTCGTAATAGGGTACCAGTCCGGAGTTGATTTGTGCGGCCAGCCAGAAAGTCGTTGGATCGGTAGGCGTAAACTCCAGTCTGTCCATGTTGTTCAGTGCTACGCCTTGCTGTTGACCGTTGACTATCAGGACTGCTTGCCGGTAGTTGGGATCCGTTGGTTGATATTGTGTCAATTTTACGAAGCGCTGGAGTGTGAACGGAGTGCCTGCCTTTATGTTTCCGATATCATCTTTTACAATACCTTCTATGTGGATTGACGGGCTGAGGCTCGTAATATGTTTCTGGGCGATAATTCCTGTGCATGCAGTACACAAGAAGAACAAAGTGAGTGCGAATTGTTTCATTGTCCTGTTAATTTATGGTTTCTGCCGCGCAATGTACCATCTTTTATCACTTCATCCAACAAAATAGCGTTATTATTTGTGAAGCAGGAGGCGTAATGCAAACCATAAGTGTCGCAGGATGGTTGAAAAATATCCGTAATGCTTGCACATGATACGGAAACGTTCTTTCAGCGAAGCCTTGTGGTTGCGGGTTGTCATCCCTTCGTTCAGGTAATCTATCAGGGTGAGATGCGTATTATGAAGCGTCTTGCTCTGCTTCATGATACGGATGCACCAGTCGAAATCGGCAGAAAAGCGATAGCGCAGGTCGTAGTTTACCAGTCTGTCGCGGCGGGCAAAGAAAGCCTGATGGCAAACCAGCATTCCTTCACGAAAACTTTTCCAGGTCAGTTGTTCGGGAGCAGCAAGGCGTCGCATCCGCAGGAAATGTCCTTCTTCATCAACGATGGCGGTTTCTCCATACATTACGTCCGGCAATTCGTTGACGCCAGCCAATGAATGTACCATCAGTTGCAGAGTATCATCCTCGTGAAGTTCGTCGCCGGCGTTCAGAAAGCAGACATAATCTCCCGTTGCCAGTGCCATTCCCTTGTTCATGGCATCATATAATCCTTTGTCGGGTTCGCTTACAACGGTGTGGATATGCTCCTTGTAGCGGTTGACTATTTCCATCGTCTTGTCGGTCGACTTACCGTCTACGATGATATATTCTACGTTTCTGTAAGTCTGGGTAATAACACTCTGAATGGTATCTTCCAGAACGTTTTCGGCATTATAAGTTACAGTAATAATAGAAAACTTCGGATGCAGATGTGTAATGTTATGCATTTTCCCCTGTAATGTGATTATAAATCTTAATATATTTCATGGCAACATTCTGCTCGGAATAGGTTTCTACTGCTTTTCGGCGGGCTTCTTCGCTGAGGCTGGCGTAATCTCCTTCGTTCAGCGACCAGCATATACCGTTGGCAAGATCTTCCGACGATTTATATTGTGCTACGTAGCCATTGTGCAGATGATCGATCATTTGCGGAATACCGCCTATATTGAAGCCTACACACGGTACCCCGCATGACATTGCTTCTACAATGGTATTTGGCAGATTCTCCTGTAACGATGGAGTAACAAACAAATCGACTGCATTATAAATGTTTACCAAATCTTTTTCATTGCCTACATAATTCAGGCAATAGATGGGGAAGGGGAAGAGATCGGCATATTGCTGCGATTCTTTTCCTACTACCACGACTCCCAGCGAATTGCAGAAATCCGGATGGTTTTTCTGAATCAGTTTGCATGCTTCTACCAGGTAATCTATACCCTTTTTAGGGTCGGTTATCTTCATGGAACTGAACAGAAGCAGTTTCTTGTCGGTAGGGAGGTTCAGGCTATTGCGTACCTGTGTCTTGTTCAACGGGCGGAAAAGGTTGGTGTTGATGGGATTGGGAATATTGGTTACGGTATGTCCCAGTGCCAGTACACTATGCTTGGCCAGTCCTTCGAGCCATTGACTGCATGCAACGAAAGTGATGTTTGCCTTTTTATATAGTTTCTGTTTCTTTAGGAAAACCCGATACGACAGGTCGTGCTTGTAGCCTTTGTACAGCAACGGACAGGTGTGGCATTGTGTCTGATACTTGGTACAGTCCTGTGCATGATGGCAAATACCGGTGATGGGCCACATATCGTGCATGGTCCATACAACAGGTTTTCCTGAATCGATGATTTTCTGTATATCTTTCAGGGAGAGCATTCCTTGATTGATCCAGTGCAGATGTATTACGTCAGCTTGCTGAAATTCCGGCAGGGAAGTAATGTCTGTTCCCGTATTGGCAATGTCGACGGCAAAGAGATTGTGCTTCTTGAAGTGGTTGGCCTTCCAGATTACTACACGTTCCCATACGAATTGCCAGATGTGTCTCCACGACTTTTTCAATGGTACCACAGTAACCTGATCGGTTTGTTTGTCGCGTACCAGCATCTTGGCTTTTATACCTTGCCCTTTCAACGCTTCCATTAAGCGGTTTGCCGCTATTGCCGCCCCTCCGATTCGCTCGGAAGTATTGATGATTAATACTCTCATTGCTTCCTGAATTTTGTGCAAAGGTAATTTATTTTCTTTTTGCTTGTCTGCATCAAGCGCCAAAATCTCCCTTCAGAGTACGTTTGATGCGGCGAATGGCTTTTGCCCAGAAACAATTGGTCCGGTGATAGTATTTTTCGAATACTTTTCGTGCTGCCTTGTTCTCTTCTATGGGAGAAATAAGTTTGACGGGAAGAGGCTGTTGCCATAGGGTGGAGTCGTACAGCCCGCCTCCGCCGCAATTGGTTCCGCTTCCATCGAATCCGGTGTTCTGAATCAGCGATTTTCCCACGTTCAACGATAAGATGTCGGCAAGGAACAGGCTGGCATTCCAGCGGATGGCCCATGAGTTGTTTTGTCCTGCAATTTGTCGGCGTAACATCCGGGTAAAAGGATAGTTACCGTTGAAGTCAAAATATCGTGTGAGCTTGCGCTTCTCCAGTTGGGCAAGCAGTTCTTTTCCATCGGGGTTGAAGTATTTCCATGCACGCTTCCAGGTTCCCCATCCCCAGCTTCCCGTCCATTTAATCAGGAAGGTATCGGGCAGTGAAGTGTTTTTGGTAAAATCGCATGCCTGAATGTGCCCTACTCGCTGTTCGTTCTTGTAGGTTTCCAGTGCATCGTTCATGAACTTCAGGAAATAAGGAGCAACTATCAGGTCGTCTTCCAATACAATGACTCTTCCAAACTTATTGACCTGTGTCGTTACGCCGTCGATGATGTTACGGGCAAGTCCCCAGTTGGACTCACGTTCGATGATGGTAATACTCTTAAATCCGCTGATACGATGTATGTATCGGCGTACTTCCTGTACGGCAGCATCATTGTCGGGAGTTTTACTTTGATCGGCGTAAATAAACAGCGGACTTTCGGCTGCTTCCTGATTACGAAGCAGTGAAGAAACAACCTGACGGGTATGTTCCGGCCGGTTGTAGACGAATAACAGAATGGGTGCGTATGTCATGGCTTAAAGATAATTGGTGTGAATTTGTTTGGTTTGTTTACGGACTTGTATCACTGCCTTACTTTGTGCGAGCAAGGTGCAAACAATAGAGCTATATCCTTTGGCATATTGAAGATTTCCTTTCAGAAGAGCCATGATCAGTTTCTTGATTCCCGCCAGAACGCCATAGGCAAATGCTTGCGTGAAACGATAATTGATATTGGCATATTCGGAAAGCAGGTAGACACGCTCTGCCCGGCAGAATCCTTCGAAAGATACTTTACGGAATTCGCGGTCGTGACAGCCATATACCGTCGGTAAATAACCTATCTTATATTGGTGGAAATGCAGGCGGTTGACATAGTCTTTGTCTTCTCCGTAATGATAAAATAGAGGAGAAAAGCCTCCTACCTTGTGCAAGGTACTGACTGGGATAAACCAGAAAGCTGCATTGATAAACGGACAAGCTATCGGATCTTGTTCGTCGGACAGATTCTTGATACTTGCAAGGCGGGCATAGGATGCAAACCCCTTATCCAGCTCTTTCCCGCTTCCGTTTAAATGTACGGGAGAAAGAATACCGAATTCCGGATGGCGCACAGCTTGAGCGGCAAGTACAGCCAGTGTATCATTTCCTATCCAGGCATCCTGATTCAGCAGGAATACAGCATCATAACCTTCTTTCAGGGCAATCTGCATTCCGATATTATTGGCTCTGCCAAATCCCAAATTTGCTTTGTTTGCAATCATTCGAACCCGAGGATATTCTTTTTTGATGATTTCTACGGTCCGGTCTTTCGAACAGTTGTCTATCACGATGATATCCGTAGGATGGGATGAGGCTTGCAGGCTATTCAGGCATCGGCTTATCCATTTTTCGAAATTATATGAAACAATGATAGTCAAGATTTTCATCATACAAGTTGTTTGTCGTAAGTAGTTATTTCAACTTCATCCACAGGGTGGTTAGACGGTCTTTCAATCTCTTGTGCAGACTGATGTGGGGAATGCCCGTATATCTTTCTGCCTTTTTCCAAAAATCGGTTTCGTCGGTTATCTCTCCTTCATTTTTTTCGATTAACTTGTATAAATAAAACAATCCACGTTTCTTTTCATACGGCAAGTGCCATACCGGATAGTTTTCATCGTCCGGCTGTACATTGTTGAAATGAGGAGTAGTCCACATGCGCTTCACATACCGGTTGGCTGTTGTATTACGTATTTGTAAATGTTCGGCAAGCAGACTCAGTAAATGCGCTTCTTCATTTAACTTGAACGGATGCTGCTTTCCATACTCCAGGTTGAAAGCCCACAGTTCCGGAAATGCAGTATTGATTTTACTGATTACATCTTTTCGCAAGGCTACAAATTCGCCTCCGTAGTAAGTCATTGAACCTTTTACCTCTTTTCCATAACAGGCCCGGTACACTTCTTCCATTTGAGGAAGCGTAATTCCGTTGATGGAATATTGTCTGTCGGTAATGAATTCATAAAGAGCACTACCGTCTTTACGGACGGCCCCGAACAAGGTATTGAGAGAGGTATGGCACAGACAGTCGGCATCGCTGATTAGCAAAGTTTCATTTTCTTGCATGCGAGTGTCCATGTACCGTAAAATATCGTACAGGTAAAACTGGTTCTGCCATGCCGGATACCAGTCTTTGGGAGGTTTGCAAGTATAAGGCAATGTGATAACTTCCACCTCTAGTTTATCGAACAACCGAGTAAGATAATCGGGCAGATCTTCTTTTTCCAAATTAGTGAAAAAGATGAATTTTGCTTCCGGATTATAATGTTTGAATGTCACGAAGAAAGGTACTTGTATCTGCATGTAAATAGAATGTACAAGCGAAGAGTTACCTTTCTGTCCCAGTTGAGGATAGAAACTGGCTTCCTCCTTCGATTCTTTATAGAACCAGGTTGTTATGTAATTGACGGGTGTATGCATAATTAGTTACTTACCTTTTAACTTCTTATTTAGTTCGTATAGATCCGTTTTTGTAATCCCTGCTAAGAATGTAATTATAAACGATGTATAAAGCTTTTTATAAAAAGGGAAAATACAGAAAGCTTTAAAAAATTCTCTGAATCCGATTTTATATTTTCTATTTATTAAAGCTCCTGACATTCGTCTTTTATGCCAGGAAGAGAGAAAAAGCTTGCTCCCTTTTTTGTGAGAGATTTGTTTATATAGTTCATGAAACATTGCATCCAAAGGATCATGATCTTTGATTGTCCGGATACTTTTGTTCTCAGAATTTGTTACATAATATAATGATGTTGGTTCTTTAGAATAAGCAAAATCACAGACAGCCTGTAAGCGAGCAAGTGTGATAATATCTTCTCCTGAAGGGATTCCTGAAGGGAAACCTCCTATTTTTTGTATGATTTCTTTTCGTACGGCATATGCACTTGTTTGCATTGGGAAGTCTGTACCAGATGCTAGTTCATAATAATTATAGAGTATCCCTTCTGTTCCCGTAAAAGGAAACTTATTAGGTAAAACAGGAAGGGTAAGAGGCTCGTTTTCTCTTTTAAAGAAATATGATGTCCCGAATACACCACATTCTGGGTAACGTTCTACTAAATGATGGATTACTTCTAGATGATTAGGAAGCCATTCATCATCTGCATCCAAGAAAGCAATGATATTTCCTTTAGCCGCTTTGATTCCTGTATTGCGAGCGATAGAAACTCCACTGTTCTTTTGATTTATTAGTTTAATAGACGAGCATTGCCATTGCGTTATCATTTGAGGACCATGGTCAGTAGATCCGTCATTTACTACCACGATTTCAAAATCTTGATAAGTTTGATTCAGAACAGAATTGATGCTGCGTTGAATAAACTGAGCTCCATTATATAATGGTATAATTACACTAATCATTGTTCTGTAATTTTATGCTTAACCAAATAATTGAATATCTCTTTTTGTATTTGTGATCCCATTATTTGCATGATTCCTAAATAAAGAATTGCGGTAGTAACGATTTTTGTTAATAATACAAATATCGGTATTTTTATAGAAAGAGTAATAAAATAACTTAGTAATATACTTAAAGCTGCCGTACTAATAAAAGGAGCAATATCTTTTATGGCATTCAATAAAGTTAAACCGATTTCTTTATTTATAAAATATAGCCAGATGAATAACCAGATAATATTAAGGCTACTATATATGGCAATCATCATATGAATACCCCATTGATGTACTATTAGTATAGCTATAATCTGTATTATACTTATACCAATGGTGTTCCACATATAAATATTTGATTTACCTTTACTGATAATAAGGTTGGAACAAAGTGTGGTTATAGGAAGAAAAGCTCCCCAAATACATAAAATTTGTAGGATAGGTACACACGACATCCATTTATCTTGTATTGTTAAATAGATGAATTCAGGAGCAATAAGGGCCAATCCAAACATTGCAGGAAATGATAGATAAGCAGTGAATCGCAACATTTTTCGAAAGGCATTTTGCTGACGATCTTGGCTTTCTGATAATTGTGATAAAACTGGTTGAGCTACACTACTTATCATTCCTCCAATAAATGATGATCCCATTATGTTCCATTTATTAGCTTGTGTATAGAGACCTACTTCTTTGGGAGTAAATAGTCGTCCTATAATGGCAGAAAATATATTGTTATTAATTTGTAAGAATATGTTGGTTAATAACATTTTGCTACTAAATCCAAACATTTCTTTTAATGGGGCAAAATTGAATTGGAAAGTGGGACGCCATGGAGAAAAATACCAAAAACTTAGATTGATGATTGCAATATAAATGAGACTTTGGATAGCTATACCCCAATATGACATACCATTCAATGCCATAATAATACCTGTTGTACCTGATAGAAGTAATGCTGGTAATTGTGATATGGCTTTTTGTTTTACCATTAAATTTTTGAATAAGTAAGCATTATGGGCGGTCGCAGTACTGGAAATGAGAAAGCCTAAAAAAGTTAATCGAGCTAATGGTACCAAATCAGGCTGTCGATAATAATCAGCTATTAAAGGGGCGGAAAAGAATAAAATTGTATAAAGGCTTAAGCCCATTAAGGTACTGAACCAAAATACAGCATTATAATCTTTGTGTGAGATATTTTTTTTGTTGGCTAGAGCAACTGTAAATCCGCTTTCTTGTAACGTGCCTGCAATGGCTGTGAAAATAGTGAGCATACCCACCATACCGTAGTCGGCAGGAGTAAGTAGGCGAGCAAGAAATATACCGAAAATTAGATTTAGCAATTGTTGTATTCCGTTACTTACGCCTCCCCACAAAAGTCCTTTTGCGGTTTTTTCTTTTAGTGATTGTTCGGGCATGTCACAAAATCTTTTTAATAAGTAGATGGGTGTGGGTGGTAATGAAAGCGAAGAACCTCAAAAATAGAAATTTGAGATTCTCCGCTTCAGTTATTATAGGGAGAAGGAAGATTATTTCACTTCACTTCCTGGTTTTACTTCTTTCAGTACAGAAGTTACGGCGAGTGAACCGTCGAAATTTTCGGCAGACAGAATCATACCTTCGCTTACCAGTCCGTTCTTGAACTGACGTGGGGCAAGGTTGGCGATGAACAATACCTGCTTTCCTACCAGTTCTTCCGGACGATAGTGCTGTGCAATACCGCTTACGATTGTACGGTTTTCCAGTCCGTCTGCAATCTTGAATTTCAGCAATTTCTTCATCTTAGGAACTGCTTCACATTCCAATACCGTTCCTACGCGGATATCGAGCTTTTCGAAATCTTCGAATGCGACAGTCGGTTTGATAGGATTAGCCTTGTAATTGGCTGCTTCATTTGCCTTTTTAGTGGCAAGCAACTTGTCTACCTGTGCCTGAATGGCGTCGTCTTCAATCTTTTCGAACAGCAATTCCGGCTTGTTCAGCTGATGTCCGGCAGCTAGTAAGTCGGTACGTCCCAGTTGTTCCCAGTCGAAGCTTTCCATATTCAGCATGTGACGTAACTTTTCACTACTGAACGGCAAGAACGGTTCGAAAGCAATAGCAAGGTTAGCAACCAGTTGCAGAGCAATGTTCAAAATTGTTGCTACGCGGTTCATGTCTGTTTTGGCAAGCTTCCAAGGTTCTGTATCGGCCAGATATTTGTTTCCGATACGTGCCAGGTTCATCGCTTCCTTCTGTGCATCACGGAACTTGAAGACATTCAGTAGTTTTTCAACTTCAGCTTTTACGTCAGCAAATTCTTTCAATGTTTCGCGGTCGTAATCATTCAGCTCGCCGCAAACAGGGACTTTACCTTCAAAGTATTTGTTTGTCAAAACCATGGCACGGTTTACGAAGTTTCCATAAACAGCAACTAATTCATTGTTGTTACGAGCCTGAAAGTCTTTCCATGTAAAGTCGTTATCTTTTGTTTCAGGAGCATTGGCAGTCAATACATAACGCAATACATCTTGTTTGCCTGGGAAATCTTGCAGGTATTCGTGCAACCATACAGCCCAGTTGCGTGATGTTGAAATCTTGTCGCCTTCCAGGTTCAGGAACTCATTTGCAGGAACATTGTCCGGCAAGATGTAACTTCCTTCTGCTTTCAGCATAGCAGGAAATACAATGCAGTGGAATACGATGTTGTCTTTTCCGATGAAATGGATCAGGCGTGTTTCAGGGTCTTTCCACCATTTTTCCCATGAGTCGGGCAATAATTCTTTCGTATTCGAAATGTAGCCGATAGGGGCATCAAACCACACATACAATACTTTCCCTTCAGCCCCTTCTACAGGAACAGGAATACCCCAGTCAAGGTCACGGCTTACGGCACGAGGTTGCAATCCCATGTCCAGCCAGCTCTTGCACTGTCCGTATACATTAGGACGCCATTCTTTGTGGTCTTCCAGAATCCATTTACGTAACCATCCTTCGTGTTTGTCGAGTGGAAGATACCAATGCTTAGTTTCCTTCATGACAGGTTGGCTTCCGCTGATAGCACTCTTCGGATTGATCAGTTCGGTAGGAGAAAGTGTACTTCCGCATTTCTCGCACTGGTCACCGTAAGCACCTTGTGCGTGGCAGCGAGGACATTCACCGGTGATATAACGATCGGCAAGGAATGTATGGGCTTCTTCATCGTAATACTGCATAGAAGTTTTTTCGATAAATTCTCCTTTGTCGTACAATTTACGGAAGAAAGCAGAAGCTGTATCATGGTGAACTTGTGAAGAAGTACGTCCGTAAACATCGAATGAGATACCGAATTCCTTAAATGAATCACGGATCAGCGTATGATAGCGGTCTACAATATCCTGTGGAGTAACTCCCTCTTTTTTTGCACGGATAGTGATAGGTACTCCATGTTCGTCAGAACCGCCTATGAAGAGCACATCTTCTTTTTTCAGGCGCAGATAGCGCACGTAAATATCGGCCGGTACGTAAACACCTGCCAAATGACCGATATGGACCGGACCGTTGGCATAAGGCAGAGCCGATGTCACGGTCGTCCGCTTGAATTTTTTTTCCATATACGTATATAGTTTATTTTAAGTTGCAACCTTATGATGCGCAAAGATAAGGATTATTTGGGAATTATCATGGATAGAAGGAGGTTAAGCGAATATTCTCTTCCCTTTTTATCCGAATTGTATTTTCATTGCAGGAAAGATAGAAATTTTCTTAAAGAGTTTGGAATGGCTTGGAACATATGATATTGATTGTTGTTTAAATAGCTTAGCAGATTGTTGCTGATTGAATTTGTTGCGACCTTTTTGTAGATTTCTTTATTATCGTACAAATTCTTTATAATAATGACTTGCCATACGATAAATCTATGTAATTTTAACTGTTGGAATAATTGCGGAAATTTTTTCGTGTTTCTTAGTTTTATGAATTGATTTTCAATGATTTGTTAAATATTAAATTTGATACAATGAAACATCTGATTTTAGTAGGTATGGTGTGGCTATGTAGCTTGGTTTCGGTTGTAGCTCAAAGTGCTCCACAAGTAATCCCTGCGTTGCAGCAATGGCAACCGGCCAAAGGTAAACTGGTCTTGCCGGAATCGGGCAAAGTGATTGTGTCCTCGGATGAGGAAGGAATATTGAAGCAGAGTGCTGAAATTTTAGTGCAAGATTTGAAAGAAATGTTTGGCTGGAATTACCGTGTGGTTGTTGGTAAAAAGGAGAAGGGATCTGTTTATTTGACATTAAGTAAACCGGACAAGACGTTGGGTGACGAAGGATATCGGATGGATATTCGTAATGGGGTAACCATAGAGGCGCCTACTTCCAAAGGAGTATTTTGGGGTACACGAACCTTATTACAGATGATTCATAATCAGCCGGAAGGGTTAATGAAGGGACTCGCCACGGATTTCCCGTTGTATCCGAATCGTGGATTTATGATTGATGTAGCTCGTAAGTTCTTTACGATGGATTACTTACGTGATTATGTAAAGATTCTTTCATTTTATAAATTGAACGAATTGCAGGTTCATTTGAATGACAATGGATTTGTAGAATTTTTCGAAAATGACTGGAACAAAACGTATGCGGCTTTCCGCCTGGAAAGTGAACGTTATCCGGGACTGACAGCTAAGGATGGTTCCTATACAAAGGCTGAATTTCGGGATTTTCAGAAGATGGCGGCTACTTATGGGGTCAATGTGATCCCAGAGATTGATGTGCCGGCTCATTCTTTAGCTTTTACACATTATAATCCTCGACTGGCAGCTGATAATAAGGCGTACGGTATGGATCATCTGGATTTGTATAAAAAGGAAGTCTACGATTTTGTAGATTCTCTCTTCGATGAATATTTGTCGGGTGAAGATCCGGTATTTGTAGGACCGGAAGTACATATCGGTACAGATGAGTATAATGTGAAAGAGTCTGAGCAGTTCCGTCGTTTCACGAATCATTGCATGGATTTGGTAACGAAATATGGTAAGACGACACGTTTATGGGGAAGCTTGAAAATAATGAAAGGAGAAACGCCTGTCGACTTGAAAGGAAAGGTCGTGAGTGCCTGGAATTATAACTGGATGGATGTGAATACGTGTCTGGAAGCAGGGGCCAAAGTGGTGAATCTTTGTGACTGGCTTTTGTATCTGGTGCCGGCCGTAAATTATTATCATGATTTTTTGGATTATCAATGGTTATACGAATCCTGGATGCCTGAAATGATGAAGAAGGACGATCCAAAGGTTGAAAAGCGTAATCCAAATTTCTTGGGAGCTATGTTAGCCGTTTGGAATGACCGGGTAGGTAATGGAATCAGTCAACAGGATGTGCACGTCCGTACTTTTCCGGCATTGCAGGTAGTGTGTGAAAAGATGTGGAAAGGTGAAAATGTACAGCATGTATCGTATGCTCAGTTTAAAGCACTTTGTCAGTCAACTCCCGAGGCTCCGGGTGTGAATTTGCTGGCGAAGGTTCCTCGGCGTATGGCATTAACAGATACAGATAAAGAGATAACGCTTTCGGGTACGGATGTAGTGACTACTTCTGTCGATGAGATCGGTTATCCTTATGCCGTAGAATTTGAAATTTGTCCGGATTCCATTCCCAATATTGATGCTGTCTTGTTTAAGGGGCCTCATTCAGAATTCGTGACCAACTGGCAAAATACGGGTAAGTTTGCTTTCTGTCGTGACGGGTATGAATTTGTATTTCATGCCTATCGTTTGCCTGAAAGTAAATGGACAAAAGTACGCGTGGAAGGTGATGCAAAAGGGACTTCCTTGTTTATAGACGGACAACTTCAGGAGAGATTGGAAGGACGTATAGGCGAAGTGTTTAATGCGAAAAGTCAGAAAAAAGACCGCATCTGGTACCAGGAAACGTTAATATTCCCATTGAAGCAGTTAGGAGATACTCAAATGGGATTTAATGGGAAAGTGAAAAATGTAGTATGTATTCCGCGTTAGTATGCTTCTGTGACTTAAAAAAACGGCTATCTGAAATCTTCACAGACTTCGGATAGCCGTCACATTCAATCGTGAATTAGCCTTTTCCCAATCCCTATTCCATAGCCGCAAAGGTAAGTTGTTGTTTTACTTTGTAGCGGCATTATATTCAGATGTGAGAGAAGCAAGCAAATGACTGTCAAAATTCCCTTTGTGGAGAAATGTCTTTATCACATTCTTCATAGAGGGTTATTTCTTCAGTATATTGATTGGTGCCTGCAAATGTAGTATATCGTGTGTTTTATCTACTCCACCGGCAACCTCTACGTCTTGCGTTGCTTTAATGTCACGGGAAGAAGATCCTATTGAAAACTTATAAGTACCTGAATCGGTTACCCATGCAGAAGTACTTTCATTGTAAGAAGCCAGATCGAATGTCTTGACAGTCATTGTAACAGATGTCGTTTCGCCTGGTTTCAATTCTTTAGTTTTGGCAAAAGCCTTCAATTCTTTTTCCGGTTTGTTCAAGTCATCTCCTTGAGGAGCAGAAACATAAAGTTCTACTACTTCTTTTCCTGGTAATTTGCCTGTATTCTTGACATCGACTGTAACTGTATAAGTTCCGTTTTCTGCCTTAACTTGCGGAGTTCCATATTCGAAGGTTGTATACGACAAACCGTATCCAAATGGATAAGAAACTTGTTTTCCGAAGCTGTCGAAGTAACGGTAACCTACATAGATATCTTCTTCGTAATCGGTATAGTCCCATAACTTCACTTCGCTCTTCTTTTCTTTGGGATCGGTCATATTACTCAGATTACTCATAGCACCTTCTGTCGGGAAGTTAGCTGAAGAGGCTGCATCCTCAAATTTTACAGGGAAAGTCATGGTCAGTTTTCCTGACGGATAAGCTTTTCCGCTGAGGATATCTGCTACGCTGTTTCCGCCTTCCTGTCCTGCCTGCCAAGCGCAGAGAATTGCATCCGGCAAGTTTTTCCATGAACTGGTTTCGATAACTCCACCGATATTCAGGATAACTACTACTTTCTTGCCTGCTGCATGGAATGCTTTACATACATCGCTGATAAGTTTGGTTTCTTCCTTAGACAAGTTAAAGTCGGAAACCTTTCTGTCGAGGAATTCACCCGACATACGTCCTAACGTAATCATTGCTATGTCGGTTTGAGCTGCGTAGTTGTTTAACTGACTTGCCGGCAATTCCATTTCTGTTGGAAGCGGAGTTGGTAAGAATTTAACCATCGGATTATCTCCTTTAGGTTTGTTGCGCTCATTTTCTTCGGCAATGTATTTCTGATAGGTATCTTTTAACTCTTCATTAACTTGGAAATTCGCATTTTTCAGCCCGTCAAGCAGCGAAACAGTATATGCACGGTTTACGTTACCTGAGCCAGTTCCTCCAGCAATGAAATTGTAAGAAGTGCAGCCAAACAATGCGACTTTCTGAATATTTGAACTCAGCGGAAGTGTCTGATTGTCGTTCTTCAGCAATACCATACCCTCGGTAGCAGACTGACGGGTAATTTTGGCATGAGCCTGCAAATCCGGTTTGTTGGAATAATTGTATTTCTTGAAGTGAGGAGTTTGTAGAATCATGTTAAGAATACGTTCTACGTTGCGGTTCAATACGGCTTCGTCCAGTGTTCCTTTCTTTACGGCATTGACAATGGCCTCATATTGCTTGTCGAGTCCCGGCTGTAACATATCGTTTCCGGCCTTCATTTGGGCAACGGCATCCTTACCTCCGAACCAGTCTGTCATTACCATGCCTTTGAATCCCCATTCGTCACGTAAAAGAGTTGTTAGCAATTCTGGATTTTCGGATGTATAGATTCCATTCAGGTAATTGTAGGAAGACATGACAGTCCACGGATTGGCTTCCTTTACGGCAATTTCGAATCCTTTCAAATAGATTTCACGTAAGGCTCTGGGTGATACATGTGCATCGACAGCCATACGGTTGCTTTCCTGATTGTTTACGGCAAAGTGTTTGATAGATGTACCTACTCCGTTGCTTTGTACGCCTCTCACATAAGCCGCAGCAATTTTTCCGGAAACCAGAGGGTCCTCTGAGTAGTATTCAAAGTTACGTCCGCACAATGGATTACGATGAATGTTCAGTGCTGGTGCCAGCAATACGTCGGCTCCATACTCCAGAACCTCATTCCCGATGGCTTTACCCACATTCTCTACCAGTTCCTGATCCCATGTAGATGCCAGTAATGTTCCGATAGGGAAGTGTGTACAGTAATAAGTGGCAGAGTCTCCTTCACGGGTTGGGTCGATACGCAGTCCGGCAGGACCGTCGGCCAGTACGACAGCCGGGATACCCAGTCGTTCAATGGGATAAGTTGTTCCGGCAGCACCGGGAACGAGTTTCTTTGTTTTGCCGATAACAGCACTATCGCCCGAGAAGCCAGCCATTCCTGTACCGACTACCAGATGAGCTTTTTCTTCCAAAGTCATGGCATTGATGACTTCATCAATCGTGGCCTGTCCCAGTTGAGGAACTTTGGGCCCACATGAGTTTAATATCATGGCTGAAAGAGCCATTCCAAGAATCAATTGCTTTTTCATAATTAGTTTAGATTATTTGAACAATAAAGGTACAAATTCTGTCAGGTATACACGCCAATTTCTCCAGATATGTCCTCCATCGGTTTCCATATAAGTATATTTGTACCCTTTTTCATCCAGTTTTTTACGGAAATCAGTATTATCCTTGTAAAGGAAATCTGTCTTACCGATACCTATCCAGTACAGACGAGGTGGATTGCTGAACTGGGTAGCAAGCTTCTGGTCGATATTCTGATATACATCCGAGATATTATTCTTTGGATCTATTTGTTTGCTGGTTGCAGCCGAGAATAAACCTACATAACCGAATTTGTCCGGATAATATGCCGAGATGTAGAGTGAATGGAAGCCTCCCATAGACAATCCACAGATAGCACGGTTGTTTTTATCTTTCTTTACACGATAGGTCTTTTCAACAAATTTCATGATATCAGGGAAGGCCTTTTCAATTTCTCCATCCATTGTTTTTGGATTCATGAACTGAGGCTTAACCATGCTGTTAGGTGCCGCTCCTGGAGCTGCCTGCTGTGCACCGTTTCCGTTCGGCATGACGACAATCATCGGTTCTGCTTTACCCTGAGCGATGAGATTATCCATAATCTGGGCTGCACGTCCTTGTTCTACCCATGCGTTTTCATCGCCACCGGCTCCATGCAGCAGGTACAATACTGGATATTTCTTACTGCTGCTTTCATATCCGGCAGGGGTATAGACGGTCAGACGGCGTTCCATTCCCAGTGTTGGACTGCTATACCATACCTTCGATACGGTACCATGCGGTACATCTTGTACCATGTACAGATCTGCCTGCCCATTTCCTATCAAGAAGTAGTTGGTAATGGTAGCAATATCACGGTTCTGATAGACATTGCTGGGATCGGTAGTTTTGAAATCGTTTACATAGACCGAATAGTTGTACATTTCACTGGGCAGTACCGGCGATGTATATTCCCATACTCCGTTTTTACCTTCTTTCAGCTGTGCTCTGCTTGGGGCTTCAACTTCACCGAAAGGAGTTTTTATTTTCTGCGTAGGCAGGAAATCTCCTTCAATTTCTACCTTCGAAGCTTTGGGAGCCAGAATACGGAAAGTTACAGAATTGTCTTTGTTTATCTGAGGGGAGACAATGTCGCCTCCACCCCATAAAGCTTGTTGTGCATATCCAGATAGGCTGAATAGCAATGCACTTGCATATAAAACTATTTTTCTCATACGTATAAATATTTTAATTCACATTCAGATTACCATCCCGGATTTTGTGTCATATTCGGGTTAAGTGTCATTTCTTTTTCTGGTATAGGCAAGAGTTCGCTCTTGTTCTTCTTGAAGCCGTAACCTTGTTGGTTGACGAAGCCGTCTTTCTTTACGACAGGCTCTGCCGAAGTCGATTTGTCCATAACCAATGAAGGAATATAATGTCCTTTTTCCTTCAGAACTTCTTCGGCATCTCCCCAGCGTATCAAATCTTGGTAGCGGACACCTTCCATGCACAGTTCCAGACGCTTTTCTGTTTTAATATCATCCAGAGTGACATTAGACAATGGAGTTAACTGAGCGCGTTGTCTGATTTCATTGATATACTCCAAGGCTTTATCCTGACCGCTTCCTGCTTGTACATGAGCTTCGGCTGCCATCAGCAGAACTTCTGCATAACGCATGAAGCGTAAGTTGATATATTGCCAGAATTGAAGTCCGGGGTTATCGTACATACAGTCTTCCTTCAGTGCACGGTATTTCCATGAAAAATATCCTTCGTTGCCTACCATGGTGTTTCCATCTCTCAACGAAATACCCAATGCTTCCAGCTGTTTGTAAGTGATGATTGTCTGGTTCAGGCGATAACCGTCGGCTGTTTCTTCGGCCACGAAAGCATCATAGAGTGATTTGGTCGGATTTCCGAAGCCATAGCAACCCTGTGAAAAGGCAGAAGCCGACTGATCGAAGTCGAGCAAAGCTGAACGCCAGCCTAACATACAGTATAATTGAGAGAACTGATTCCACATTTGTTCAGGGTCATTGCGCATCTGTGCTTCCAGAATGGATTCTCTACAATTGTTGGCTTTCACGTGTGCAAGATCTCCGTAGTCACCCTGATACAACCCATATTTGCCGGAAGCAATTACTTTATCCAGAATATTGGCAGCTTCGCTATATTTTCCCTGGAATAAGTAAGCTTTACCCAGATATGCCATGGCAGCTTCCTTTGTTACTCTGATGGTTGTTACATCATCGTCTATATTCTCTTTCGACGGCAGGTCGCTGGCTCCATCGGAATCTCCTACGGCTGCGTTCAAATCTGATTCAATAAATGCCCATAATTCTTCTACCGGCGTATTTCCTTTCCTGTATTCATCGGTAGTCAACAGATGGTCTACTTTAGGTACGCTTCCCCATAGGGTAACCAGTTCAAAGTATGAGAAGGCACGGAAGAATTTAGCTTCGGCAATGGCCTGGCGCTTGACTTCCGTATCCGGGGCTACTTTGTCAATTATCAGGTTGGCATTGTATACGATGGTATATAAACCTGAATACAGACTGGTAATCATACCGTGGTCTGAACCGAATGTCATTTCGTTCAGGCGTTCCATTTCTCCGTTATCTCCTCGTGAACCTCCACCTGTATACATATCGTCCGACAGCAGGTTCTTTACAAAGAACCAGTTATAATGTTGTGATCTGACAGACAGATACAGAGCCGCAGCAGCAGATTCTGCTTCATCGTCTGTCTGGTAATATGTTTCCTGACTTCCTACATCACCATGTTTTGCTATATTGAGTCTGTCTTCGCATCCCGTAGTCAGTGTCATGCAAAACATTCCCGCAGCAAGTGCTATATATAGTTTCTTTTTCATAATATTATTCAATTAAAATTCAACATTAAAGCCTAACATAACTTTCTTTGCGCTTGGGTAGGTACCCATATCAATACCCATACCGCTTGTAGCGTTTGCAGAAGCTTCAGGATCGAAGCCCGGATAACTGGTGAAAGTAAAGAAGTCTTCCAGTGATACATACAAACGCAGGTTGTTGATGAATACTTTGTTTATCCATTGTTTGGGTAATGAATATCCCAACTGGATTTGTTTAATTTTGAAATATGATCCGTTGAATACCATTGCGTCGGATACGGTATATTTATCCAGACTCAGGGCATTGGCTCTCGGAGCGCTGGCGTTGGTATGTTCCGGTGTCCAGCGGTCTTTGTAGAATACTTCACTCAGTTTGTTTGCTGAGGCATGGTCCGGACGGTTGATACAACTGAAGATATCGTTTCCGTAGCTACCGGAACCGAATACGGTAAGGTCGAGACCTTTCCATGCAGCAGTCAGTGTGATACCATATGTAAAGTCTGGGATGGCATCGCCGATGTAAGTTTTATCATCTTCGTTGATGATACCGTTGTTGTCCAGATCGGCAAAAATAGGTTCTCCGTCTTCCGGGTTAATGCCTTCACAGCGATAACCACGGAAGTAATAAACCGGATAACCTTCTTCGAAATAAGTAATTGTGTTTGTGTGGAATGTTGTTCCATCAGCTCTTGTAAGTGACGGATCAAGATAAGTAACTTTGTTCTTCAATGTAGCCAGGTTTCCTTTGATGCTATAGTTGAAATTACCGATATTATCTCTCCAGCCTATTTCGAGCTCAAATCCCTTATTGCTTACGTTACCGGCGTTGATTGGTGAGGTTGTTCCACCGATGATAAGTGAAGGAGTGGTTCCTGTGATCAGCAAATCTTTGGTTTTCTTGCTATACCAGTCCATAGAAAGTGTCAGACGGTCGTTGAATAAGCGTGCATCCAAACCTACGTTGATTTGTTCGGAAGTTTCCCATTTCAATTCATCGTTACCCAGACTGTTCGGACGAATACCGGTTGTGTAGTTATTTCCCGGAACGAACGGATAATAACCGGCTGTAACCATGGTAGTTCCATAACCGTACAGGTTGCTTGCCAGTGCTGCCAGACTACCATTCTGTCCCCAGCTGGCACGCAATTTCAAACTTGATACAACATCTCTCAATGGAGTAAAGAAATTTTCTTCAGAAACGGTCCATCCGGCAGATACAGCAGGGAAGTATCCCCAGCGTTTTTCCAGAGGCAGATAAGACAGGTCGGCAGCATCGGCACGGAGTGAAGCCTGTAACATATACTTTCCGGCAAAGTCGTATCCTACACGTCCGAAGTAGGAATATTTGGCTGTACGGGTCTTTTCTCCTTGAATGGATTTGCTGGCAGACGGATCTCCGTAACTCAGATACCAGAATGACGGATCTCTGTTGGTGATGGCATCTGCTCCGTTAGCATTATAGGCACTTGTGATGTAATCGTATGTCGATTCCTGATAAGACATACCCAGCATGGCATTGATGGTATGCTTGTTGAAAGTCTTGATATAGTTGGCGAAGTTTTCCCATTGCCAGTAAATAGAAGTACTGGATGTACCGCTGATAGATACAAAGTCGTTGTTCTGTACTGAGTTACCATAGTAAGGCAGGCTGACTGTTGAAGAACGGGTACCCGACAGACGATAACCGAAACGTGAGGTGAATACGAATCCGTCGAACGGTTTCAGTTCTCCGTATGCAGAACCGTTTACATTGAATCCACTGTTCTTAGGAACAGAATTGTCGCGCATAATCATCGGATGATAGTTCTCCGATTCTACGAAGTTGGAAACTGCATAGTAATTTCCGTTTTCATCGGTCAGCAGTGTCTTGCCGTTATCAAGTGCAGCCTGCATGTTAGCAGGAAGGTTGTCCGGACTGTATGTGCTGGGAGTCAGCGGGTCGAGTTCCATGACAGCCTGGAAGAAGCTACCATACGCATTATTGCCCGACAGTTTGCGGTAGTTGTATTTTTCAATCTGGTTGGTTGTTCCTACCTTTAACCAATCTTTTATCTGGTAATCGGCATTGATAGAACCCGTCAGACGTTTGTAGAAGTCAGCATCACCTCTTACGATACCGTTGTTGTCAAGATAAGACAAAGAAAGATAGTAGTTGCCTTTTTCATTTCCGTTGGAGAATGAAACGTTGTGTTTCTGCATCTGTCCGTGACCAAATACTACGTCGGCCCAGTTTGTATCTGTAACACCATCCCAGTCTTTGTCAATCTTAGACTGTTCGAATACGCCACCTTCTACCATGTAGGTAGCATATTCTTCTGCATTCATCAGTTTCGGCATTTTTCCGAGTGACTGGATAGAGTACTGGAAGTCGTAAACGACTTTACCTTGTCCGGTCTTACCTTTCTTGGTCGTGATCAGGATAACACCGTTACCAGCTTCAGCACCATAGATAGCGGCTGAGGCTGCATCCTTCAAGACTTCTATAGAGGCAATATCATTCGGGTCGATACCGGAAATGTCAGAAAGACGTACACCGTCTACTACATAAAGAGGGTCTGAGGCTACATTTGAAGAAAAACCACGTACACGGATGGTCGGTGCTTCACCTGGAGCAGCAGAGGAAGAAATTACCTGTACGCCGGAAGTCTTACCTTGCAGTGCCGACTGTACCGTAGTAACGGAACGGTTTTCCATATCTTCTGCTTTTACCTGCGAGATAGAACCGGTGACTGAACTTTTTTTCTGTACACCATATCCTACAACCACAACTTCATTTAGCGTTTGTGTATCTTCTTTTAAAGTAACATTCAGTGAAGACTGATTTACAGGAAACTCCTGAGTTGTATAACCTACATAAGAGAATACAAGAACATGTCCTTTAGGAACATTCAATACATAATTTCCGTCAAAATCGGTGATGGTACCGTTGGCCGTACCCTTTTCAAGTACACTTACACCGATTAAAGGTTCTTTGTTCTTTGCATCCAGAACTTGTCCCTTTACGGTGATTGTGTTTTGTGCTAATGCGGATGACAATCCCATCCACATAACCAGGACGATAAAGGTAATCGCTCTGGCCCATTGTTTGTTTGTATTTTCCATATAGTTAAGAATTAGGGTTAGTTAATTAGAATCCTCTCATTGGAAATGCTGAAATGAACTGTATCAGCTCTTTATCATGGTTATATCTGATTTCATTCTGGTTGTTGAAAATCATGGTTGCACCCTTTTCAGCTGTATACGGTTCCCACACGGGCAGTCCTTCTACGCTTGGATTTCCTGTACGTGCGAATTGTATCCAAGCACTGCTCATCTTGTCTGCCAGCGCTTGTGCGTCTTTACCACCACCTGTCATTGAAGCGCATCGGGCAACGTTGTCGAAAACAAAGGCTATTTCCATGCAATGAGTAGAACGCAGGATACCATCCATTACCGGCGATTCCCATGCAAACTGATACATATAGACAGGAGCCGCATGCTGGGCTGCTTTCCAGTTGCCTTGCTCAATGGCTGTAGGACGGAAGGTAACATCGGTGTCTATCAAGTCTTTCGGGGTTGCTTTCGGATATACCTTTTTAAAGACTTCGATATATTCGTCTGTCTTATCTCCGTATTTAGCCTTCAGCATTTCTTTTGCCTGGTCGAGTGTGGCATTTCTGAGTGCAGGCACATACGTACTGATGCAGAACTCATGCAGGGTAGTACCAATCATCATCGGAATGTCCTTTGACAATTCGGTCTGTTCTTCCGGCTGTTTGGGTAGAATGTTACCATCTACTGTAGGTCCCCAGCCGAAGATAAACGAATGAATTCCTTTTTTTTCTGCTTCCTTACGGATTTTTGCAATTGCTTTTTCGCCGGCAGCCAGCAGTGTCTTGTAAGGAGTAGTCTGAAGTTTGTCTATATTTTCCGGCTGGATGCCCAGTTCTTCCAGTGTAGTCGCTGCTATTTGCTGGGAATATTTGCTCTCCATGGTACGTTGCATGGAGCCGCTTTGTACGATAGCTTTCTGGAAGAGTCCCTTGGCAGAAGGAGTAGCCAGCAGAGTAGAAACTTTTCCTCCTCCTCCCGACTGACCGAAGATGGTGACGTTTGAAGGATCACCGCCAAAGTTCTCTATATTATTGTGTACCCAGCGGAGTGCGGCTACCAAGTCCAGTAAACCGACGTTCACGCTTTGTGCATACTTGCCTCCGTAAGCTGATAAGTCAAGGAAGCCAAGTACATTTAATCTGTGGTTTAAGGTGACTACTACGACATCACCCTTTTTCGATAAAGCTGCTCCATCGTAGGAAGGTAATTCCTGTCCGGAACCAGCTGCATAACCTCCGCCGTGAAGCCATACCATGACAGGACGTTTTTTGCCATCTTTTAATCCTTGAGTCCAGATATTTACGCGTAGGCAGTCTTCTCCAGGGAAACCGTCGTCCCAATTGAAAGCGAATGCTTGTTCATCCGACTGCCATCCCATACGTTCTGTCTGCGGACAGGTAGGTCCGTAAGCTCGTGAACTACGGATGCCGTCCCATTGGTCGGGGGCTACGGGTGGCATGAACCGTTCTGCTTTAGCGTAGGGGATACCTTTAAAGGTAAAGATATTGTTTTCAAGGTAACCGGCCACTTTCCCATATTGGGTTGATGTGACGGCAATATCCGACGATGCGGTGATTTCATCACAAGGTTCATTATACTTTCCGGATGCATTTGTATTGCCGGCATAGAGTCCGAACACTGAAATAAGAATTAAGGTAGAAAGTTTGTGCTTTATCATAATTTTATTGTTTTAGGTTTTCCGATTGCAATATTACGGCGTTCTTTTTTCTACGGTTATTTTATTTATTTTTAATGTTTGTTTTTACGTTCAGTGGTTGTGTCTTATTTGTTTAAATGTTTATCTATATGTTCAAAATGCGCTTTTCAGGTATTTCCTACGCTGTTTTTTACTTATATTTGTATCAGTAAATTTGTTAACTAACGATACTTGAAATGAGAATATTAAGCTTTCTTTTGCTTATTCTTTTAGGGCTGGCTTGCGGCAGGACAGAGAAAAAATGGAATGCAGATGCTGAAAGACAAAGTCCTCTTGTCACCAATGATATATCTAACCAGCAGATTACAGCTTTTGGTGAAGACGGGAAAGGACATATTTGGATTGGTACCTTTCGCGGGTTAAATAAGTTTAGTGTAAACGAGTATCATCAGTATTTTTGTACAGATGATTCTCTCGATATTCCGGATAATCATATTCAAGATATTTTTTTGGATTCGGAAAAACGTCTTTGGATATCGACAGTGAATGGCGTATGCCAGTATACAGATGAGGATAACTTTAAAAATATTCGTTTGTTAGGTAACAATAAGAATGGTATTCGTTTGTTGGAATCTTCCAAAGGAGATATTTTGCTTACTACCATGACGAATATCTGTTTGTATAATTCATCGGAAGAACGTTTTGAACCGGTTATTTATGATTTTGATACTTCGTCGATATTTGTTATCAATAGCTTTATGGACGCACAAGATAATTGCTGGGTGGTAACGTCTAAAGATTTACGGTGCTATTCCTTGTTCGACTATCGGAAGACATTTTCAATTTCATGCAATGAATTTTGTAAAGCTTCATACTTGCTGGATAATGAGGAATTGTGGATGGCTGGAAATTGTTCAGTATCTATATTCGACATACGTCAGCGCAAATATATGGCGTTGCCTGAAGCTATAGCTTCACATCCCATCTTATCTCATGTTCCTGTAGAATTCATTTATCCATATGAGAATGGGGTATTGCTCTGTACGCAGGGTAAGGGAATTTTTTATTATAATCGTATTTCAAAAACAGTTATTCATCAGGGAGAAAATGGATTCCCTTTTGAAGTGCCGAATTTTAGGATTAGCCGTATGTTTAGTGATTCGCAGGGGAACTTATGGATTGGTTCGGTAGATCAAGGATATACGGTACACTATCGTTACAAGAAATTGTTCAATAACAATAACTATCTCAGTTCTTACTTTAAGGATAAATCGGTTATTTCATTGTCGGCCGACAAGTATCGTAATCTGTGGATCGCTACTCTTATGGATGGAGTATATGTTTATCGGTTTGGTAGTCAGCAATTGGAAAAGATAAAGCGTAATGAACTTTTTGGTAAGGATGAAGAAAGTCCTGCGTATGTCAATCAGGTGTATGTCAGCTCTATAGATGGAACGGTATGGATGACGGCTACATCAAATGAGTTGTTGAGGTGTAGCTATAAAGAAGGACATTTCAAAGTAGACGAACGTTATTCGGTGTCTTACCCAATGTCGCTTGTAGAGGATGAAAAGCAGACAGTGTGGATTGGATCGGCCAGCCGTTTTTTATATACGCTTTCCAAGGGAGAGAAGAATTTGCGTGTGCTGCCCGTATTCAATGGCTATACTTTTGTTCCGGGACTTCTGCCTGCGGGCAATGGAAACATTCTGGCCGCAGCATTTAACCAGCCTTTAAAATTGGTTTCTGCCGATGGCAAGCAGTACGGCTTCAAGATGAATGAGCAGGATTTTGAACGCTGTATACACCGCTCTGTTTTTATTCCGACAGATTTGTATAAGGATAGTTATGGGAATATATGGATTGGAACGGTAAGTAACGGGTTGATGCGTTATTCTCCCGAATCGGGGAAAGTCAGTCCGTTACCGGGAACTGCTTGTACTGATATTTCCAGTATAGAGGAAGACAGACAAGGTAATTTGTGGATAAGTACGTTGTATGGGTTAAGTAAATACATTCCTCAGACAGGTAAGCTGGTCAATTATTATGAAGCTGACGGACTGGGGGGAAATCAGTTTTACGATAGAGCTTCATGTCAACTGGATGACGGAACACTTGTCTTTGGCGGAACTCACGGACTGACTATCTTTCAGCCTACCAATATGCAGATCAGACACGATATTCCATTACTTTTTGAAGATATTAAAATACATAATACATTGGTTCGTCCCGGGAAAGGGGCTTGTATAGACCGTCATTTGTCGTATAATCCGGATATTAATTTGAAGCACGACCAGAATGGCTTTAGCATCTCGTTTGCGGCACTCGATTATAGTGAAAGTGAACGTATGCACTATTATTATAAACTGGACGGATTCGACCAGTACTGGATTGATGCTCATAATAATAAAGAGGCTTATTATGCTAACTTGCCTGCCGGAAGTTATACTTTCCGGGTTAGGATTACTCGGAACGACCAGAGCACAATTGTCGGCGAAAATGCTATCCGGGTGATTATGCACCCTGCTCCCTGGGCTACCTGGTGGGCTTATTGCTGTTATCTGATAGTTGGAATTGCTATATTGGGATTTTTCGTAAGGGCCATGTGGCGTATCCGTGCCGAAAAACAGGCAGTCTTGCGTGCTGAGCAGGCGAAGGCACAGGAACAGTTTATTAATAAGATGAATATGAGTTTCTTTGCCAATATATCCCATGAATTTCGTACTCCTCTTACAATGATTTCCGGTCCGGTATCTTTGTTGTATAGCAGTCCCGATATAACCGGCAATAACAAGAATTTACTTTGTATTGTACAACGTAGTGTGAACAGAATGTTGAGGCTGGTAAATCAGATGCTCGATTTCAATAAACTGGAAAATGATACGTTAAAACTGAAGGTTCGCCCGACGGAGATTATTATTCTCTTGAAAGAATTGACGGATATATTCCGGGTAAATGCTGAAAATAAGTCAATAGCATTAGTTTCCAGTGGACTGGAAGGTAGTTTCATAGCTTGGATTGACGAGGATAAAATTGATAAGATATTTACCAACCTGATGTCGAATGCTCTAAAATATACTCCGGTAGGTGGACGAATCTATGTAAATTTTGATGTAGTTACGGGAGAAGAAGGAAATCAGTCGGTCAAGATTGAGGTAATCAATACCGGACAGATTGCAGAAGATAAGCTGGAAAAAATATTTGAACGTTATTATCAGATTTCGGATGAACATGGAGGTGTATACAACTGGGGTACGGGTATAGGATTGTATTATGCACGCAGTCTGGCCAAGTTGCATCATGGTACTCTGTTTGCCGCCAACTTGAAAGAGGAGAAGAAGGTTGTATTTACGCTGACTATACCAGTTAATCAGTCGGCCTATTCGGAAGCAGAACGTGCACATGAACAGGTTAACCAGTTGGAGGCTTTTCCGCTTGAGGAGAATTCTCTTCCGGTAAAAGCTGTTGCTGATGGAGGAAAAGAGAAGAAAACAATTATGGTTGTAGATGATGATTCCGAGGTGGCTTATTATCTGGAAATGCTTCTGAATACCGAGTATCAGGTAATCTGTCGGTTTAATGCCGAGAGTGCATTGGAAACTATTACGGAAAATGCTCCTGATTTGATTCTAAGTGATGTTGTTATGCCGGGAAAGGACGGCTACTGGCTTTGCCGTGAGATAAAAGAGAGTTTGCAGCTCTGCCATATTCCGGTTATTCTGGTTACGGCGAAAACGACTATCGAAAATCAGGTGGAAGGTTTGAATGTAGGAGCTGATGCTTATGTTACAAAACCATTCGAACCACATTATTTGTTGGCTCTTGTCAAGTCATTGCTCAATAACCGAGAGAAGACGCGTAGTCTGTTGAGTCAGTCTACCAAGACGGATAAGATAGAAGAAAACGTACTTTCGCCGCAAGATAATATGTTTATGACTGAATTGTATCATCTGATGGAAAATGAATTGTCTAATCCGGAGCTGGATATCACGCGAATGACTCAACTTTTGAAAATTTCGCGTACCAAGTTCTATTATAAGGTAAAAGGACTTACAGGAGAAAATCCAAGTGTCTTTTTCAAAACTTATAAATTGAACCGTGCGGCAGAGTTGTTGAAAGAGGGTAAATATACGATTTCTGAGATAGCGGATATGACAGGCTTTAATACATTATCGCACTTCTCGAAATGTTTCAAGCAACAGTTTGGTATTCCTCCCAGCGAGTATCTTAAATAGATTGAGAAGAGGGGTTTATAACGTCGAGAGGCTTCTTTGATTTTTTGTACAAAAGATTTTAGTTTTTGTACAAATTTTCGGAAAATGTGCCGAGGTTTTGGAAGTTATAAACTGTAGCTTTCTCGTATATAAAGAGTTTTATTTGCCTTTTTGGCCCTTCACGCCCTTCACAGAGCTCGTTTCTCTTTGCCTTTTTCCGATTACCTTGTTTGATATAGCGGGTTTCCTCTGCTTCAGACGGAGCAGGTGAAGGTTGTGAAAGGCTAAAAAGTTACTTTTTTGTTTTAAATAACTTGCAGGAGAGTAAGGTATTATCGTTTGGTTTTGGCAATCATGAAAGTTATGGCGGCTATAGAGAGCAGGATACCCACAATGATATTTGTTGTAAGAGCTTCCCCAAAAACAATCGTACCGATAAGAATGGCCGTAACGGGTTCGAAGACACCAAGGACAGAAGCTTTGGTGGCTCCGATATTTCGTGTCGCTATGGCCAGCGTGGCTGTAGAAACTACGGTAGGAAGGAGGGCAAGGCCAACCAGATTCAACCATGCCATGTTGTGCTCAATTCCTGCTGTAATATCAATATCCGATAGGATGATTTTTCCCAAAAAGATAATAGCACCTACCGTCAGCGCATAGAATGTCAGCAGGCTGTTTGATATGGAGCTGATAACTTTACTCCGGTTGATGATGACGATAAACAGTGCATAGACTAAGGCTGAGCCAAGGGAAAGAATGACACCTGTCGGGCTGATGGTTTGTGTGGAGTCACTTTGCGTCATAATGACGACGCCTGCAAAGGTCAGGATAATAGAAAGCCAGACTGGCCAGGAGGGAACGACTCGCAAGAAGACCATGATAATAGCTACAAGTACCGGATAAAGAAATATGATTGTGGTTGCAAGTCCCGAGGCGATATAGTTGTATGCTTCGAACAGAAATATGCTGCTTGATGTATAAAGTAGTCCGAGGATAAGCAATACTCCGGCTTGCTTCCACGAAATTTTAAAACTTTGTTTGCTTATTAAAAGAAAGGCGCCTAAGAATAATACGGCGATGGCATAACGGAAGAAAAGAATGGATTCGATTGCTGCTCCGTCTTTCATTAATGGGACACCGAACAAGGGATTCAGACCATAAGTTATGCCAGTGATTATTCCGGCTGGGTAACCGATTATTGCGTTTCTGCTGATATTTTTCATCTTGGTTGCTATATTAATCGCTTGATATTGGAGTTTAAAATCGTTTGTGTCTGTTCATCCAGCCCAGTTCTCGCGGTCAAGATTACGGTAGCTTATCGCTTCAGCCAGATGATGGGGGAGTATCTGTGCTGAGTCTTCCAGATCGGCAATGGTTCTCGATACCTTCAGGATGCGGTCGTATGCACGTGCTGAAAGGTGAAAACGTTCCATGGCGTTACGAAGCAATGCAAGTCCTTTTTCATCGGGCAGTGCATACTGATGCAGTAGGCGTGACGACATTTGGGCGTTGCAGTGAACTCCCGGATCGTTGGCGAATCGGTTGGCTTGTATTTGTCTTGCCCGAATAACTCGCTCGCGTATGGCTGCACTTGGTGCGCCGTTAGTGCGCTCGGACAGTTTTTCGAAGGGTACAGGTACAATCTCTATTTGTATATCGATGCGGTCGAGTAATGGACCGGATATCTTGTTCAAATATCGTTGTACTTGTCCGGGACTGCAAACGCAATGGCGGGTAGGATGATTATAATAACCACACGGACAAGGATTCATGGAAGCTATGAGTGTAAAGCTGGCAGGATATTCTAATGTATACTTGGAACGTGAAATGGTTATACGGCGGTCTTCAAGTGGCTGGCGAAGTACTTCAAGTACACTTCGGTTAAATTCCGGCAGCTCATCGAGGAAAAGTACGCCATTGTGTGCCAGACTGATTTCTCCCGGTTGGGGAGTGCTGCCTCCCCCTACCATGGCTACTTGTGAGATGGTATGATGTGGACTCCGGAATGGGCGTACGGCTATCAGTGAGGATTCTTTTCCCAGTTTCCCGGCAACAGAGTGTATTTTGGTCGTTTCCAGACTTTCGGCGAGTGTCAATGGGGGGAGTATGCTGGGAAGGCACTTTGCCATCATCGATTTTCCACTGCCGGGTGCTCCTATCATAATAAGGTTGTGTCCTCCGGCTGCTGCAACTTCGAGGGCACGTTTTACGCTTTCTTGTCCTTTTACGTCGGCAAAGTCGAACGGAAAATTAGTCTGGCTCCGATAGAATTCTTCGCGAGTGTTGACGATTGTGGGTTCCAGTATACGGTTGCCGTTGAAAAATTCAATGACTTCGGTTATATTTTCTACTCCAAAAACTTTCAGATTGTTTACGACAGCTGCCTCACGAGCATTCTGCTTAGGAAGGATTAATCCTTCTAACCCTTGCTGACGGGCACAGATGGCAATCGGAAGTGCTCCTTTAATTGGCTGTAAGTTGCCATCCAGGCCCAGTTCTCCAATAATAAGGTATCGGTTTAGCTTTTCAGATGCAACAGTTCCGGTGGCAGCCAGTATCCCGATGGCAAGTGGTAAGTCGTATGATGAACCTTCTTTTCGGACATCAGCTGGCGCCATATTTACCACTATCTGGCAGGTAGGAAACTTGTAGCCATTTACTTGCAAAGCCGACATTATACGTTCATGGCTTTCTTTAACAGCCGAATCGGGGAGTCCTACCAAAAAGAATTTTATGCCGCGTGAGCTGTTTACTTCGATGGTTACGATAGTGGCGTCAATACCTTGTACGGCTGCGCCGAATAGCTTGGTTAACATGAAGGTGTAATTTTTATTTCTTCTCTTCTTGAGTGAGTTGCTTTACTTTTGTATATAGGGTAGTGCCATATAAATCTTTGTCAATGACTTTTCGGTTACGGTCTACTAAAATGTTGGTCGGTAACTTATAGATATTGTTTTGTTTGACAACTTGGTTGCCCCATCCTTTATAGTCGCATATTTCGAGCCATTGTTTGCTGTCGTCTTTGCATGCATCGAGCCATTTCTCTTTTTCATAGTCGAGAGAAATATTGAGGACTCTGAATTTGTCTTCTGGAAGTTTCTTGACCATTTCGGCAAGAGAGTCGCGGACTGTTATACTTTTTTTATCCCAGCTGGCCCAAAAGTTCAGCAATGTATAGCTGTTTTCTACTGAACTACTCCAGGTGATGTACTTTCCATTTCTGTCTTTGCAAGAAAAATAGGCAAGATATTTTTCGTCTCGTTCATTCTTGTTTCTCGGAGGAATTGATTTCAATACGACGCCCAGAATACGGCTGTCCTTTACGCTTCCTTCCAGTGGGTCTATCAGATCGCGGATTTTTTCAATGTCTGGTTGAGGGACTTGTACGAAATATTCGTTAATAAGATATGCCGAAATGAATGATTGAGGATGGAGTGTGATAAACTCCTCTGCTTTTTTTGATACAGCAGTGTGGTCATCCTTGATGCTTTGTATACTTTCGAGGAATTTGCCATATTCTCCATTCTCACCGTCACCGCTGATTATCGGACTTTCAAAGGAGCCTGTTAAGGTCATATGCAAGGTCTTATCGGCAACAACAGGTATTGTCTTGCCGTTATTTGGAGATACCAGGCGGAATAGTGTCAGTGTATCAGGCGCGAATGTATAAGTAAATTTTCCGTCTTTAGGAACGATTGTATCAAGTTTGGAAACAGGGTCATCGTATACTACCAGAATCTCGTCGGAAGTATAATCTTTAAGCTCTGCCTGCAAGACAAATTCGGGTTTCTTTTTGCAGGAAATCAAGCTGGTTATTACTAAGAGTAGAAATAATATTTTTCTCATGTTTCCGTTTTCTTTTCTGCGAAAGTACATAATTTATTTGTAATAAAAAAGCCGGAATACAATGGAATGTATTCCGGCTTTTCAAAAGATATGATAAAATCAATTATTTGATTTCGTTTGCATATTTAGCAAATTCACGGTCATTCTGAGCTTTTGCAGCCAGAGTTGCATCTTTCTGAGCAACCTTAGCCATGCTAGTCTTAACCAAGTCTGCATTGTTTGTTCTTGCACCAACGATAGCCATCAGGTAGTCAGTGTAAGCATCAGGATTCTGAACTGCATTCAAAGTATTTTTAGCTTTGTTGTAGTCTTTAGCCAGAATCTGAGCCAAAGCAGCAGAGTTAGTCTTAGTATCACCGAATGCTTGTACGGCACGGTCGTACTGACCTTGTTTGATATACAAGTTACCCAGAGCTTCGTTAGCAGTGTTAGCACCAGTTGACTTGCTCAAGTAAGTTTCAGCGTTAGCAACGTTACCCTTAACCATTTCGATATAACCAAGGTTAGTGTTAACTTCAGGAGCGTTAGCATTCTTGCTAGCAGCTTGTTTGAAGTAGTTTTCAGCAGTTGTAAAGTCACGGTTAGCGTAAGCCATCATACCCAGATTGTTGTATGCACGGAAATCGTTAGGATACAATTCTGTAGTTTTCTTGTAGATAGCTTCCTGACGAGCTTTATCGTTTGTCAGAGTTGCAGCGTACAGCAATTCGTCTACGCTCAATACCTTAGCATCTGTATCAAATGCTTCGTTGATTTCTTCATCGCTACGACCGATAACATCATAGTTTGCAGTCAAGCGAGCACGACGCAACTGAGGAAGAATTTCGTCAGCCAAAGTCTTGTAAACTGAAGAAATGTTCTTGATTTCAGTTTCACGCTGTTCTGGATCGTTGTACATAGAAAGAACACGCAAGATCAGGTCTTTATCCTGGATATTTGATTTAGAAACCAATTCCTGGAAACCTTCCCAGTCTTGAGCAGTGTATTTAGCATCTACTGTAGTTTCGATCTTACCTTTCTTCAATTCTTTATTCAAATACTTTTCAGTATTGTTCTGACGATTTTCAGCCAAAGTAGTATTCAGCTTAACACCACCATCAGGAGAAGCATAAGCAGAGATTTCGATGTTGTTCAGTTTGTAGTTCTTAGTATCACCAGCAACAGTTACAACCTGTTTGTTGAAGTCTTTCAAACCTTCAGACTTCAGTTCGCTTGCGCGAAGGTTAGCCTGCTGGATCAAGAACATAATCTGAGCTTCTTTAGCCTGCTTGATAATACGCTGGAAAGCATCCGGAGCCAAAGCTGCGTTAGCTGAGTTTACTGTAGGAAGTTCTGAAGTAGCGATTACACCATCAGCGATCTTTACAGAAGGAATAGTGTATTCTTTTTTACCTTTCTTGATTTTGAAATCAAGGTACAATTCAGATTTAGCCATTTCAGGAACATAGTCGAAAGAGGCTTTCATTGTATAAGTACCACCAGTCTTGTAAGAGATTGTCTGGTCGTTACCTTGTACTTTTTCGCCCTGGAAGGTAGCTGGCTGACCTTTAGCTTCACCGCCATCCCATCTCAAAACCGGAGTAACTTCAACGATAGCGTTCTTTTTGAAGTACTTTTCAGGGAATTTACCTGTAATAGTAACAGGAACCTTACCTCCAACTGCCTCTAACACTTCAGGATTTGTTGTGAAGTAATCAGCGGACAATTCGCCCATCTTGCCACATGAAGTGAAAGCAAGGACTAACAATGCCACTAAAGGCAAATACAACTTCTTAATCATGATTTTTTAATATTAGGTTTGTTATAAAAATATAATCTAGTCGTTTTTATCTTCTTTTGGGGGCAAAGATAAGAAAAACTCTATTAGGTGTTGACGTTTTGGTCTCCTTTTTTTTAAGAGATATTAAAAAAAAGATTAAAATTCTCTGTTTTTCTTCTCCTATGCCTGCCGTTTGGCGTTTCTGGGGTGGTGCTCAATGATTTCTTGCCGCAATCTGTTCTTATCTATGTGAGTATAAATCTCAGTTGTCCCGATACTTTCATGTCCCAGCATGCATTGGATAGCTCTTAAATTTGCTCCTCCTTCCAGTAAGTGGGTTGCGAAGGAATGTCTAAAAGTATGTGGACTTATTTTTTTCTTTAGTCCAATTTGGCTGGCAAGTTCTTTGATAATATGGAATACCATAATGCGAGAAATGTTCTTTCCAAAACGACTGATGAAGACAAAGTCTTCGTATCCTGGTTTTATCAGTCCTGTATCTCTTTCAATAAAGTAATTTTGAATTTCTCTGATGGCTCGTGGAGATATTGGAACGAGTCGTTGTTTGCTTCCTTTTCCTTCTACCTTAATGAAACCTTCATTAAAATAGAGGTCTGAGATTTTCAAATTGCATAGTTCGGAAACTCGAAGTCCGCAACTATATAATGTTTCCAGTATTGCACAGTTGCGTTGTCCTTCACGTGTACTTCGGTCTATATTTCCGATTAGGGTATCAATTTCTTCAACACTGAGTACATCGGGTAGGTGCTTCCCTATTTGAGGGGATTCCAGCAACTCGGCCGGATCTTGTTGGATATAGTCTTCGAGAACCAGAAAATGATAGAAGGAACGTATCCCTGATAAGATGCGGGCTTGAGAGCGAGGATGAATACCTATATCGTGAAGTCCAGCGGAAAAAGCTTCCAAATCTTGTAAGGTAACCTTTGTATAATCGATGTCTTCTATGGTCAGGTAGGCAAATAATTTGTCCAGATCGGTGAGGTAAGCTTGTACTGTATTATTGGAAAGCGATTTCTCCAAAGTCAGATATTGCTTATACTTTATTATTATCTTGTCTCTTTTCTCATAAGTTTTCATTTCTTTTTCGTATCTTTGTCCCAAATTTCTCAACAAAGGTATTAAAAGTTTTAGTTTGAATAAGTATGAGAATACAAATAATCAATGGTCCCAATATCAATTTGTTGGGGAAACGAGAGCCGTCTATTTATGGTGCCGTTTCTTTTGAAGATTATTTGGTGACACTGAAGGCGCTATATCCCGATATACAAATAGACTATTACCAGTCGAATATAGAGGGAGAGATGATTAACAAAATTCATGAAGTGGGATTTTCCTATGATGGAATAGTGCTGAATGCAGGGGCTTATACACATACGTCGATAGCTCTGCAGGATGCGATTCGTGCAGTAACCACTCCTGTGATTGAAGTACATATTTCGAATGTGCATACCCGGGAAGAGTTCCGGCATAAGTCTATGATCTCTTGTGCTTGTATGGGAGTAATATGTGGCTTTGGACTCGATTCATATAGGCTGGGGATAGAAGCACTTTTACATGCAAAGAAATAATACATTTAGAATAAGAACAAAATATGATGCTCAAACAAACAAAAATCGTTGCGTCCATCTCGGACTTACGTTGTGAAGTAGATTTTATCAGAGATCTTTTTAATGCTGGTATGAATGTTGTACGTATGAATACAGCTCACGCCAGCCGTGAAGGATTTGAAAAATTAATCAGTAACGTGCGTGAGGTTTCAAACCGTATCGCTATCCTTATGGATACAAAAGGTCCGGAAGTACGTACTACTGCCAGTGCAGAAGGTCCTATTGACTTTAAGACTGGAGATAAAGTTCGTATTGTCGGCAATCCGGAACAAGAAACAACTCGTGAATGTATCGCTGTGACTTATCCGGGATTTGTTCATGACTTGTCGGTAGGTGCAGACGTTTTGATAGACGATGGTGAACTGGAGCTGAAGGTTGTAGAAAAGAATGATAATACATTGTTCTGTAGAGTATGTAACGATGCTACCTTGGGAAGCCGCAAGAGTGTAAATGTCCCGGGAGTACGTATCAATCTTCCTTCTTTGACAGAAAAAGACCGTAATAACATTCTTTATGCTATCGAAAAAGATATTGACTTCATTGCACACTCATTTGTGCGCAATAAGCAGGATGTACTTGATATTCGTGAAATATTGGATGCGCACAATAGTGATATCAAGATCATCGCTAAGATAGAAAACCAGGAAGGTGTTGATAATATTGATGAAATACTTGAAGTGGCTGACGGTGTTATGGTTGCTCGTGGTGACTTGGGTATTGAAGTTCCGCAGGAACGTATTCCGGGTATCCAGCGCCAGCTTATCAAAAAATGTATTTTGGCAAAGAAGCCGGTTATTGTTGCAACTCAGATGTTGCATACTATGATTAATAATCCACGTCCGACTCGTGCAGAAGTAACCGATATTGCTAATGCTATTTATTATCGTACGGATGCGTTGATGTTGAGTGGTGAAACTGCATACGGAAAATATCCGGTAGAAGCTGTGAAGACAATGGCTAAGGTTGCAGCTCAGGCAGAAAAGGACAAGATGGAGGAAAACGATATCCAGATTCCTTTAACTCCGGAAAATACCGATGTCACTGCTTTCTTGGCTAAACAAGCTGTACGTGCGACTACGTTGATGCCGATTCGTGCTATCATTACTGACTGTTTCAGCGGTCTGACTGCTCGTAACTTGGCTGCCTTCCGTGGTAAATATCCGGTATTGGCTATCTGTTATAAGGAAAAGACCATGCGTCACCTTGCATTGTCTTATGGTGTAGAAGCTATTTACATGCCTGAAAAAGCAAGTGGTCAGGAATACTATTTTACTGCATTGCGTAAGTTGCTTGCCGACGGAGTCCTTTCTAATAAGGATATGGTAGCTTACTTAAGTGGCGGTAAGAAAGGTACTCATACTTCATTCCTTGAGATTAATCAGGTGGGTGATGTGCTTGATAGCGAAGATGAATATGTATTACCGAACCGCAACCGTTACTTATAATTAATAATGTATGAAGGAAACGGACGCTCTTGATGAGTATATACTTCAGCATATAGATGAAGAAGGAGAATATCTGAAAGCATTATATCGGGCGACGCATGTAAAACTCTTGCGTCCCCGTATGGCTTCCGGACACCTGCAAGGGCGTATGCTGAAAATGTTTGTGCAGATGATTCGTCCGAAACAAGTGCTTGAGATAGGTACTTACAGCGGATATTCCGCACTCTGTCTGGCAGAAGGACTGGAAGAGGGAGCTATGCTCCATACTTTCGAAATAAATGACGAACAGGAAGATTTTACTCGACCATGGCTGGAAAATTCTCCATATGCAGATAAAATTAAATTTTATATTGGTGATGCATTGAAGATTGTTCCAGATATGGATGTCGTTTTTGATCTTGCTTTCGTCGACGGTAACAAGCGTTTCTATGTGGAATATTATGAGATGATTCTGAAGAAGATGAATCCTGGTGGTTATATCATTGCCGATAATACATTATGGGACGGTCATGTACTTGAGGCTGAACCACATCATACAGATACGCAGACTATCGGAATTAAGAAGTTTAATGATTTAGTGGCATCCGATGCACGTGTAGAGAAAGTGATATTGCCTTTACGTGACGGGTTGACCATTATACGTAAAAAGTAATAATTGATATGGAAACAACCAGACAAAATAAAATTGCCCGACTCATCCAAAAAGAGTTGAGCGATATTTTCTTGTTGCAGACCAAGGCGATGCACGGTGTGCTGGTATCAGTCAGCGTGGTACGTATCAGCCCTGATATGAGTTATGCTCGTGTGTATCTTAGTGTCTTCCCATCGGAGCGCAGTCAGGAAATTGTGAAAAACATTAATGATAATATGAAATCCATTCGTTTCGAACTGGGCAACCGAGTACGTCATCAGTTGCGTATTATTCCGGAACTGAAGTTCTTTGTTGACGATTCACTGGATTATGCCGCTCATATTGATGAGTTGCTGAAAAAATAAACTCTTGTTATTCACCACAGATCGTACTTAACATACTTTTGTATGATGGGGTACGGCCTGTGGTGAAAAATTATAAGCCATGAATTTTCCCTTCTATATAGCCCGAAGATATTTGTTTTCCAAGAAGTCGCACAATGCCATAAATGTGATTTCAACAATTTCTGTTTGTGGAGTTGCGCTTGCTACATTGGCATTGGTATGTACACTTTCCGTATTCAACGGCTTTCAGGATTTGGTAGAAACTTTTTTTACGGCATTCGATCCGCAACTGAAGATAACGGCAACTCATGGTAAGGTTTTTGATGGGCAGGACAGCAGAGTCCTTCAACTGAAAAAATTGCCGGAAGTAGAAATTTATTCAGAATCATTAGAAGACAATGTGATGGTGCAGTATCAGGGAAGGCAGGCCATGGCAGTAATAAAGGGAGTCGAAGATAATTTCGATCAGTTGACACCTATAGATAGTATTCTTTTCGGAAGGGGAGATTTGTTGCTTCACGATGAAGTAGTTGATTATGCTATTCCCGGCATTCAGTTGCTTTCTACTTTAGGTTCGGGAATTCGTTTCCTTGATCCGTTGGAAATATATGCACCGCGACGTGGCGCGAAAGTAAATATGGCAAATCCTTCCACCGGTTTTGTTACAGGAAATCTATTTTCGTCGGGACTTGTATTTGCCGTAAATCAAGAGAAATATGACGCGTCGTATATCCTTACTTCCATGGATTTTGCACGCAAGTTGTTTCAGTATACTACCGAAGTGAGCGCCGTTAATCTGAAATTGAAAGATGGTGCCAGTATAGATGCTGTCAAGAAACGTATACAATCATTGCTTGGTGATGATTTTCGAGTACAAGATCGCTACGAGCAGCAAGCAGATACGTTTCGTATCATGGAAATAGAGAAACTGATATCTTATTTGTTCCTTACTTTTATTCTTATGATTGCCTGTTTCAATGTCATAGGCTCACTCTCAATGCTTATTATCGACAAGCGTGATGATGTGGTAACCTTACGTAATCTGGGCGCCAGCGATAAACAGATTGTACATATATTCTTATTCGAAGGTCGTATGATTTCTCTTTTTGGAGCTTTAGCAGGCGTGATATTGGGACTGCTGTTATGCTGGCTTCAACAGGAATATGGTCTGATTTCATTAGGCGATTCAGGAAGCTTTGTAGTCGATGCTTATCCGGTAAGCGTTCATGCTTCGGATGTTATAATAGTATTTGTAACCGTGCTGCTGGTGGGTTTCTTATCGGTCTGGTATCCGGTTCGTTTCCTGAGCAAGCGCTTGCTGAAGAAATAAGTACCATTGGGAAAGAAGTGGTAGTTTGCAAAGAAAATATGAAAGAGGTTGTCTCAAGATAGAATTGCAAAAGTAAAATCTGATAGATTGAAATTTAGAAATAAAAAGATCTCCTACTTTTAGTCCTCTAATTGAAGAAAACAAAGACTAAAGTAGGAGATTTTTATGTCGTAACTTATAGATAAGTAAGCCTATCTCAGTTTCCCATTTTGAAACAGTTTCTTTTATTATATCAACTCAACGGATTGGTTCCTTTGAAATGTCTACTATTCGTCGGCAAGAACGAAGTCCAGTTGTTTCTTTTCCAGATTTGTACGTGCCACTTTAATTTTTACCGGGTCACCCAGACTGAACTTGCGATGATGACGGCGTCCGATAAGGCAATAATTCTTTTCATCAAATTCATAATAATCATTGCCTAAGTCGCGCATGGAAACCATACCTTCGCATTTATTTTCATTAATTTCTACATACAGTCCCCATTCTGTTACTCCAGATATTACACCATCGTATACGTTTCCGATACGTTCACTCATAAATTCTACCTGTTTGTATTTGACGGAAGCACGTTCAGCACTTGCTGCTGTCTGCTCCATAGCAGAACTATGCTCACACAATTCCTCGTATTTGTCGGCTTGAGCACTGCGTCCTCCTGCGAGATAACGTGTCAGTAGGCGATGTACCATCAGGTCCGGATAACGACGGATTGGAGAAGTAAAGTGTGTATAATAGTCGAAGGCCAGTCCGTAGTGTCCGATGTTATAAATAGAGTACCTTGCTTTTTGCATAGCGCGCAATGAAACTGTTTCTATCAGATTCTGTTCTTTCTTGCCTTCTATATCGCTCAATAAGCGGTTGATCGATTTTGATACTTCTGCTTTACTTCCTCCTGTACGTATCTTATAACCGAAGCGGGCAATAAACTGGCTTAAGTTATCCAGTTTGTCCGGGTCAGGCAAATCGTGTATACGATAAGGGAATACTTTCGGCTTTTTGTTCTTAGGAACTTTTCCGATGTGTTCGGCAACCGTACGGTTTGCTAACAGCATAAACTCCTCAATCAGTTTATTTGCTTCTTTAGAAACTTTGAAGTATACGCTCAGCGGCTTGCCTTTCTCGTCAATTTCAAACTTAACCTCGCAGCGGTCGAAATTGATAGCTCCGGCTGCTATTCGTTTTTCACGTAAGATTTGAGCAAGTTTGTTCAGCTCCAGAATTTCTTCTTTGTAATCTCCCTCTCCTGTTTCTATAATATTTTGAGCTTCCTCATACGTAAAGCGACGGTTCGATTTTATGACAGTATGCCGGATACGATAGTCTTTTACTTCTGCCTTTTCATTCATATTGAAAATTACAGAGTAAGCCAGTTTCTCTTCATCAGGGCGCAGCGAACAGATGAAATTACAAAGACGTTCGGGCAACATAGGGATAGTACGATCTACCAGATAGACTGAAGTTGCTCGTTTTACTGCCTCCTTGTCGATAATGCTACCTTCTTTTACATAGTGTGAAACATCAGCAATATGTACACCTACTTCCCAAAGTCCTGGCTTAAGCTGGCGAATAGAGAGTGCATCATCAAAGTCCTTAGCATCTTTCGGGTCGATAGTGAAAGTTACGACATCACGGAAATCCTCACGCTCAGCATAATCTTCAGGAGTGATCTCTGCCGAGATTTTATCGGCAGCAGCTTCCACCGACTGAGGATAAGTATAAGGTAAACCGTATTCTGCAAGAATAGCATGCATTTCAGTTGTATTTTCTCCTGCCTTACCCAGAATATCGATTACTTCACCGAATGGATTTTTAGCTTCTTCTGGCCATTCTGTAATACGGACAACTGCCTTGTCACCATCTTTACCACCTTTCAGTTTTTCCTTTGGAATAAAAATATCGTTTGCCAGCGTATTTGTTTCTGTCAGCAGAAAGGCATAATTCTTACTTACTTTCAATGTTCCTACAAAGTTAGCATTGGCATGTTCCAGAATTTCGATAACCTGTCCTTCTACCTCATGACGGCGACGTTTGGCACACAGTGCAATTTTTACCTTATCATTATTCATGGCATGTGCCGAGTTGCGTTCTGCTACGAAAATAGGTTCACCTCCATCGTCAGGAATAAACAAGTTCTTTCCATTGCTTTTGCGCTGGAAGGTACCTGTCATGATCTGTCCCTTGTCATTCAGTTTATAATGCCCTTTCTCTGTTTCTATTAAAAAATTGTCTTCTACCATTTCCTGAACGATGTCGGCACAAAGCATTTTCAATGGATGCGTAGTCAGGTTTAATCCCGTAAACAACTGCTTCAAGCTGAAGCTTTCCATTGGCTTGATGCGGAAATAGTTGACCAGCAATTCTGCCAGTTCTTTCTTCTTCATGCGTTTTCCGCCTTTTTTCTCTTTCTTTTTCTTAGCCATAATCGTAATGTTTTATTTACTGCCGTCTTCTTTGGCGATATCTCGTATAAGTATCAGGCAGATGTTTCTTTTACAAAGTAAGCAAAATAAATGGAATAAAGATTCAATAACTCTCTATATTTTAAGGTAGAAAGATGAGAAACTATTATCTTTGCTGCATGGAGAAAAAAGTATTGGTAACCGGAGCAAGCGGCTTTATCGGAAGTTTTCTGGTAGAAGCAGGATTGGAACGTGACATGCAGGTATGGGCGGGTGTGCGTAAAAGCAGCAGCCGACGATATTTGCAAGATGCCCGTATCCGTTTTGCCGAATTAGACTTTACCGATTCAGACCGTTTGGAAGAACAATTGAAGAAACATAAGCAGGAACATGGGGGATGGGATTATATCATTCATTGTGCGGGGGTGACGAAGTGTTTGGATAAGGCTGATTTTGAAATCGGCAATTATTGGGCTACTCGTCATTTCATCGAAACACTGATGCGCCTGAATATGGTTCCTGATCAGTTTATTTACATCAGTTCGTTGAGTGTATTTGGCCCGATCCGTGAAAAAGATTATTCTCCTATTTGCGAACAAGATGTTCCTCGACCGAATACTGCTTATGGGGTAAGTAAACTGCATTCGGAAGAATATCTGCATACCTTGAAAGACTTCCCTTATGTCATCTTCCGTCCGACAGGTGTCTATGGTCCCCGTGAACGAGATTATTTTCTGATGGTAGAATCCATAGCACAGCATTTAGATTTTGCGGCAGGATTCCGTCGTCAAGACATTACGTTTGTCTATGTAAAAGATTTAGTTCAGGCTGTATATCTTGCGATTGAAAAGAAAGTTATACGGCGCGCCTATTTTGTAAGTGACGGACAAGTATACAGCAGCCGTACCTTTTCCGACTTGATTCGTAAGGAACTGGGTAATCCCTGGCTGATACGTTTTACATGTCCTCTGGCATTATTGAAAGTCATATCATTCTTTGCAGAAAACATTGCTCGCTTGTTCCATAAATCGAGTACGCTGAATTTGGATAAATATAAAATAATGAAGCAGCGCAACTGGCAATGTGACATTGCCCCACTGGAAAAAGAACTTGGCTATCGGGCAGAATACCCGTTGGAGAGAGGAGTAAAAGAGATTATTGCATGGTATAAGAAAGAAAAATGGCTATAAAACTATTTGAGCGTGTAGAAAGTGGAAGGGGACTGTTTGCTGTAGAAACAATCAGTTTGATCTACAATGCTTTAACATCCTTGCTGATATTATTGCTGTTTCCCCGTATGGATCATCCCGGTATGATGCTGCTGGAACGTTTGGGCATTGTTATCTTGACATTTGTTCTGATATTCTTATATCAGGCTTTTCCGTGTCGTCTGACTGCTTTTGTGCGTATGACTGTACAGATGAGCCTGCTTGCCTATTGGTATCCCGATACCTTTGAGTTCAATCGCTTGTTCCCTAATCTGGATTATTTGTTTGCTCATGCCGAACAGATACTGTTCGGTTGTCAGCCGGCAGTCGAGTTTAGCAAGCATTGTCCTTCCATGTGGTTCAGTGAGCCTTTTAATATGGGATATTTCTTTTATTACCCGATGATGCTGGTTGTAGTAGTATATTATTTCCTCAATCGTTTTGAATGGTTTGAGAAAATATGTTTTGTACTGGTTACTTCGTTTTTTATTTATTATTTTGTTTACATAATGTTGCCTGTAGCAGGTCCTCAGTTCTATTTCCCCGCTATTGGTATGGACAAAGTGAATGCTTGTGTTTTCCCCGCTATCGGCGATTATTTCAATACAAACGATTATCTTCTTCCCGGTCCGGGCTTTGAACATGGATTCTTTTACCAGTTAGTAGAAGCTTCTCAGGAAGTAGGGGAGCGTCCCACAGCAGCTTTTCCAAGTTCACATGTCGGAATTTCTACCATTGTGATGATAATGGCATGGCGTGTAAACAAGAAGCTTGCCTATGTACTGGCTCCTTTCTATATCCTTCTTTGCTGTGCTACTGTATATATTCAGGCACACTACCTGATAGATGCTATCGTAGGTTTCGTATCAGCGTTCTTTGTTTACCAGCTCGCTACGCTGATGTATAAAAGATGGTTTATCTCACCAGTCTTTAAGCTGATGGGATAAACACACTTATTCTCCAAACGTTTCTTCTATGTGGTCGAGTATACCGTTCAGGTCGGCCAGTGTTTCTGCACGGAGCATAGCAATACGTGTATCTTTAAAGTTGGGAATACCTTTAAATAAAGGAGAAGCTGCCAGATGACGGCGGACATGCAAGATACCCCTGCGTTCATCAAGCAGATTAACACTGTCTTGCACTTCACGGCGCAGCACATCCATTTTCCACTTGAACGATAAAGGAGGAAGTTCCTCACCGGTTTGCAGGAAGTGTTTTACTTCCTTGAATATCCATGGTCGTCCGAAGCTGGCACGGCCTATCATGATAGCGTCTACTCCGTAACGGTTGAAACATTCCTTTGCCCGTTGTGGAGTAGTGACATCACCGTTTCCTATAATCGGAATATGCATACGTGGATTATTTTTGACTTCACCTATCAGCGTCCAGTCGGCTTCGCCGGTATACATTTGTGCCCGCGTACGGCCGTGAATAGTCAGTGCTTCAATTCCACAGTCCTGTAGCTGCTCTGCCAGTTCGACGATAATTTTGTGTTCGGCGTCCCAGCCCAGACGAGTTTTTACCGTTACCGGAATTTTTACAGCATCTACAACAGCTTTGGTTATTTCCAGCATTTTCGGAACATTCTGCAACATTCCGGAACCGGCACCTTTACCTGCAACACGTTTTACCGGACAGCCGAAATTCAAGTCCAGAATATCAGGATTGGCCTGTTCTACGATACGTGCGGCTTCTACCATCGTATCAGTATCTTTTCCGTATATCTGGATAGCGACAGGGCGCTCTGCATCGCTGATATTCAGTTTCAGCATCGTTTTTCCTACCGAGCGGATTAAGGCATCGCTCGACACGAATTCGGTATATACCATATCGGCTCCGAACTCTTTACATAGTAAACGGAATGCAGGATCGGTCACATCCTCCATAGGAGCAAGCAGTACGGGTTTGTCGCCTAAGTCAATGTTTCTTATCTTCATTATAATATAATGTTCTATAGTGTTTTACTGCCAAAAGTAAATGACAGTTTGCATAAAATATTAACAGACTGTTGAAATCGCTGCAAAATTAATAAATAAAAGAAATCCTCCCAAACGGGAAGGGTTACCTTTCGTCTGGGAGGATTCTGTATTGTGAGAGTTATGGCTTATCGATAAATACTCAATTTAGGATGGTCATTGTACAAATTCTTGTTCTGGAGTTCTTCCTTTTCTGTGATACGGAACAGATAATATTTGCTGTTTGCTTCGAAATCTGAGTCATCGGGGAATTTCAAAGTAGAATGTCCGCTGATTAGCATACAGTTCTGTTCTTTATATTCATCTGTTGCATCTTTAGGAGCCAAAATTACATCGCCGTTCTCATCCAGCTTGGGAGTTCTTATTTCCTGGCCTTTGCTGTCGTGTGTAATGTCGGCCATTGCATATTCTTCGTATTTTTTACGGTCTACCGACTGCTGGTTACGGATGATGTCCGTCAGCGAGAAACCTTCTCCCCACAGCTCTTTACGACGTTCCAGCCAGATTTCCTTCAACAATTCGTCACCGGTTGTTGTAACGACGGGCGATTCGAATCCTTCTTTCATACGTGCATCACGAAGTTCTTTCAGTAATGCTTGAGCTTCGCTTGTCTTGCCTGCCAGGTGTGCAGCCGCTTCTGCCTTGATCAGATACATTTCTGACACACGCATCATGATGACATCTCCCAGCATGTTGTTGATATCGGCGAACAGGAACTTGTAGTTCAGCATGGCACACTCGCCGTAACCAGTATTCAAGCCCCATTTGAACAGATCTCTACGGTAGTCGTTCTTGTCGAACAGTTCCTTAAAGTGAGGGTCTGTATTGAAGTTGGTATAACCACCACCCGGAGTCGTAGTATCCTTATAATAGAAGTTGTAGGCAGGAAGGTTGTCATCCAGTGTACAAGAATATCCCCACATCCATTCTTTGTTCAGTGCATTGTTGAAACCTGACTTGTATTCAGCTTCGCTCATCAGGTAATTATTTTTCAACTTCATGGCTTCATCTGCATACTTGTAAGCATCTTCCCATTTGCGGGCGTATAGACTGGTACGTGCCATCAAACCTGTTACGACAATGTGGTCGATTTTGTACTGGTCAGTTGCATTCGAGCCTCGGTTATAGTCTGTCGGAATCAGGTCGTAGCCCCATTTCAAGTCCTTCAAGGCTTGTTCGTATACTTCCGATACACTTGCAGCCGGCTTTCCGGTTGTCGCCATATCATAGTCGGTTGGTTCTGTATAGATAGGCACACATACAGCATCCGGATCTTTGTCGATAGCAAAAGAATAGTGGCTTGCCAACAACATATACAAGAAACCACGGGTAGCATAAGCCTGTCCTTTGATGCGGTTCTTTTCTTCCTGATCTCCCGAAATACCATCGATATTCTTGAGAACGGCGTTACAGTTGTTAATCGGGTCGTAAACCATGTCCCACATTACATCGTTTATTTCTCCACGTCCGTAGCCGTTTGTCAGTTTATAGCTGGAAGAGTAACCGTAGCTGGTAGTTCTTACTACATCGGAGCCGGCAAAGTCATCGTTTATCATGATAGCTCCGTAGCCGATAGAGGCATACGTAGAACCGGAATTAAAGATATAATTCCAGGCTCCTCTGATTACGCGGTCAGCATTTTCCAGATTTTTGAATACAGCGTTTGCTTCGAGTGAAGTTGTTGGAGCTGTGTCGAGGTCGCAGGCTGTTACGGAGCAAGCAGCCAGTGCGGCAAGGCATATGTTTTTATAATTGAATTTCATATTTCGTCTATTTATTATTAAAGGGTTACATTAATACCAAATGAGAAAGTCTTCATGGCCGGATAGCGGAATGAAACGACACCGCTGATAGGCTGTTCCGGATCAAGACCTTGCTGGTGACTGAATGTCAGCAAGTTTTCTCCTTGAACAAAGATGCTGGCATCTTTCAGTGTAGCAAAATGTATCCAGTTCTTAGGTAAAGTATAGCTTAATGTAACTGTTTTCAAACGCAGGAATGAACGGTTTACCAGCCAGCGGCTTGAACTGCTGGTAAAGTAGCTGGTCTGGTCGTACGACAGACGTGGAATATCTGTGTATCGGTTTTCCGGAGTCCAGCGGTTCAGCATGTCTTCACTCATAGAACTACCGTTTCCGCCCTTAACGCTCATCATCTGTATTTTATCGTTGTTGTACAATTTACCGCCGATGGCATAAGAGAACAGCATAGACAGTGACAGGTTCTTCCAAGTAAGGTCTGACTGGAAACCACCGCTCAGTTTAGGAAGTGAACTGCCTACTTTTACCTTATCGTCCGGAGTCAGACTTGAGTAATCCTCAGTAACCTGACGGCTGCCGTCGCTGGCAGTATAATACCACTGCGGTTTACCGTTTTCCGGATTTACGCCAGCCCACTCATACAACCAGAAGTCGTACAACGAACCACCTTTTACCCATTTCTTTGAGCTCTGCCACATAACGTCGGTTGGCAGCTCAACAATTTCGTTTTTATAAGTTGTAGCATTCAAGCTGAGCTTCCAGGTCCAGTCTTTTGTCATGACCGGAGTACCACTGATGGTAAATTCCCAACCATAGTTTTTCAACTTACCGATATTGGCATCGATGCTTGCAAATCCTCCTGACGGAACCAGATCGCGGGCGAACAGCAAATCTTTAGAAGAACGCTGGAAGAATTCGATGGTACCATTCAGTCGGTTGCTCCAGAATCCGAAATCCAGACCTACGTTCAGGTTCAGGTTTGTTTCCCAACTCAAATCGGGAGTTTCCAGACGTGAAGCGTGCAGTGTCGATTCACCCAGTGAACTGCCGATTTCGTAAAGTGCCTTATAAGCATAGTAGCCTACATTGTCATTACCTTGTGCACCGTAACTTGCGCGGAGTGTCAGGTTGCTCAGCCAGTTGTTGCTTGCTGCTTCCAGGAATTTCTCACGTGAAATCTTCCATGAACCACCGAATGACCAGAAAGTACCCCAGCGATGATCCGGATGGAAACGTGAAGAACCGTCGGTACGTACCGAAGCTGATACGAAATATTTGCTCTGATATGAATACTCGGCGCTTCCGAAGAAACTCAACAACTTGTACTGGTCGCTGTTTCCGCCGAAGCTGCTCAATGTAGAGGCTACATCCGGTTCAAAATAACCGTCGGTAATAACACCGGTTCTTGAACCGTCGAAGTTAGAAGTATTGTATTCGTAATATTCCTGACCTGCCATCAGACGAACATCGTGATCTTCCTTGAAAGTATGGTTCCAGTTGATGACGTTGTTATAAGTCATACCGGTAGTACGGTCGTTACCTTTTTCAACGCTACCCGTCAGCGGCTGCTTGCCGTAAGTCGGGTTACTGTAGTTGTGTGTAAACTTACTGTCGTAGTCAATGTTCAGCGACATTTTGTAGCTCAATCCTTCGAACGGAGTAATCTGCAAATATCCACGGATAGAAGCAGCATCACGTTTGTACTCCTTTTTATCGTACAGCATAGACTGTGCGAAGTTATAGCCGTTGTACGAACCTTTACGGTAAGTTCCATAATCATAAATGCGATTTCCGTTTTCATCCAGAATATATTCTCCGGTTGTCATGTCGCGTTCGTAAACCGGATAGAAAGAAGGTATATCGCGTGCAGCCAGTACGATATTGCCGATGGCTGTATCATCCTGTTTCGGATAGTTCTGAATAGAATGGCTGGCAGACACATTCAGTCCCACCTGCAACCATTTACGCAAATCGGTAGTAATGTTCGAGCGCAAGTTATAACGCTTGAATCCTGAACAGATATAAGCACCCTGATCGTCCAGATAACCTAATGAGAAATAATATTTGGTTTTTTCACTACCTCCAGAAACGCTTGCACTTAAATCGGTGTAGTGAGCATCCTGCGACAAAGCATCTTCCCAGCTATCATTCCACAAAGGAGTGGCACCGGCTACAATTTTTCCGTCTGTTCCTACCGGTTGTGGATAATTTGTACCATAAGGGTTGATACCCAGACCACCTGTTTGAGTTGTAGCAACAATATAGGAAGCTTTCTGTGCTGCGGCAACAGGATCTGATCCGTTGTCAATATAGCTGTTGCGCAATGCTTCCCATTGCAACATAAAATAATCGTCAGTACTCAGCTGGTCGTAATCGCGTACGGCACGGCTTGAGAAACCGTACTTGGCAGATAACTGGATAGTCGGGGCAGAACCGTTCTGTCCTTGTTTGGTTGTAATCATGATTACACCGTTTGCCGCACGAGAGCCATAAAGAGAAGCGGCAGCAGCATCTTTCAATACTGTAACAGAAGCGATATCCTGTGAAGAAATAGATGAAAGCTTACCATCGTAGGGAACACCGTCGACTACATACAATGGAGTTTGTGAAGCATTTGCAGAACCTACACCACGGATATAGATGTCGGCGTCTTCACCCGGCTGTCCGCTGGTAGAGAAGGACTGCAAACCTGCTACAGTTCCCTGCAAGGCTTTTGATACACTTGAAACCTGTGATGCGGCTACAATCTTTTTGTCGATGACGCTGGCAGAACCGGTAAAAGTAGATTTTTTGGCAGTACCATAAGGCACGGCAATAACAACTTCATCGATAGCTACAGACGATTCTTTCAAATCGACGTTGATAACCTTCTGGCCTTTTACTGGCATTTCTACGGTTTCGTATCCGATGAATGAAAATACCAATGTACTTTTAGCATCTACTTGTAGTGAATAACTACCGTCTATGGAGGTGATTGTACCATGGGTTCCTCCCTTGACCGCTACTGTTACTCCCGGCATCTCTTCGCCGTTGGCAGTAACCTTTCCGTTCACAGTGATGTTCTGTGCGTAAGTTGCCACGCAGACTAACAAACTGCATAGCAGTGATAAGAACTTACTCATAAATCTCTCTTAATAGTTTGGGTTAAATATAAATTTTCGATTTTCTCTCTTAAACCTATCGGCAAAAATATAAAATTTTTTGTAGAGAATATAATAAAAGTAAATTATTCTGCACGTTTATGCTTTTTCTGTATACGATTGTCATATATATGCTTTATTTATGTATAGTCAGAAAGGGCAAATCGTTTGGTTTCTGTCAGCTTGTTCGTCTGTTTGCTGGAAAATAATTAACTTTGCAGCCGAAACCAATAAGAAAAGATGAATTACTCAATAAAGGACTTCGAAATTATGGCACCGGTCGGCTCCCGAGAGTCACTGGCTGCGGCTATTCATGCAGGGGCAGATTCAATCTATTTCGGCATCGAAAGCCTGAACATGCGTGCCCGTTCGGCAAACACTTTTACCGTAGACGATTTGCGCGAGATTGCCAAGGTCTGTGATGAAAACGGTGTAAAGAGTTACCTGACCGTGAATACTATTATCTACGATGAGGATATTGCTCTGATGCGGAAAATCGTGGATGCAGCAAAGGAAGCAGGCATCAGCGCAGTAATTGCTGCCGATGTAGCTGTCATGGCTTATTGTAACCAGATTGGGCAAGAAGTACATTTGTCTACTCAGTTGAATATCAGCAATGCAGAAGCTCTGAAGTTTTATTCGCAGTTTGCCGATGTCGTTGTGCTGGCACGTGAGCTGAACTTGAAGCAAGTGCGTAAGATTTACGATGCTATTCAGGAACAGCATATCACGGGACCTATGGGACAGCCGGTACGTATCGAGATGTTCTGCCATGGGGCTTTGTGTATGGCCGTGTCGGGTAAATGTTATTTGAGCCTGAATGAACTGAATGCTTCGGCAAACCGTGGAGCCTGCATGCAGGTGTGCCGCCGTGCATATATCGTGAAAGATAAGGAAAGTGATATCGAACTGGAAATCGATAACCAGTATATCATGTCGCCCAAGGACTTGAAGACCATTCATTTTATGGACGAGATGATAGAAGCCGGCGTTCGGGTATTCAAGATTGAAGGACGTGCGCGCGGACCTGAGTATGTACGTACTGTGGTAGAATGTTATAAGGAGGCTATTCGTTCGTATCTGGAAGGTACCTTTACGGAAGAAAAGAAGGCCGATTGGGATACTCGTCTTAAAACAGTATTCAACCGGGGCTTCTGGAATGGTTATTACCTGGGACAGCGCTTGGGAGAATGGAGCAAGAATTATGGCTCGGAGGCTACAGAGCGTAAGGTATATGCCGGACGCGGTATCAAGTATTTCTCGAATATCGGTGTGGCAGAATTCCTGATCGAAGCTTCTGAAATCAAGGTGGGCGACAAGCTCCTGATTACAGGACCTACAACAGGGGCAATGTATGTTACGCTGGACGAAGCGCGTGTTGACCTGAAACCGGTAGATGTAGTAAAGAAAGGAGTACATGTTTCGTTCAAGGTGCCCGACCGGATTCGTCCGAGCGACAAACTTTACCGCATTGTTCCTGCCGATGAACTGAAAAAGAAATAATCTTTATCGCTTATATAAGATATACCCCTTTGGCGTCTGTTTCCTCTTGTTTAAAAATCAAGTTTTCGGGAATGGGCGTGAAAGGGGTATTCTGTTTATGGGAACTTGCAGGGAGTTGAAAAAGATGTGATGCTGTCTGGTAAAAAACGTCTTGACGTTTTTTTATTTTTTGTACAAAAAAATCGAAAGTTTGTACAAAAAAAGATGAACTCATGCCGATACCTTGAGAAAAGCCGGTATCGTGTGTCCGAGTTCATCTGTATCTTTGCTGGAAAGTGAGAGATAGTCAGTGTCAGAGTTCTCCCTTTCGGATAGCTTCCATGATATTGGCTGGCGGGCGCTGTGCCAGCAATTCTTTTTTCATGAAATCCATGTAAGGCGCTACATGGTCGAAGTACTGGTAGTATCCCTTGCACAGATAATTCAGTCCGGGCTCTCCGGAAGCGGTCTTGCAGAAACGGTTCTTCGGACATTCGCCGTTGCAGGCAAACAGATACTGGCATTCCTTGCACTGCGTAGGCAGCTTTTCCGATTTATCGCGACCGAATTGCAGTTGTTTTTCGCTGTACATCATTTCTACCAGCGATTTTGAATAGATATTGCCCAGCTTATATTGTGGAAAAACAAAATGGTCGCAAGCATATACGTCACCGTTAAATTCCATGACTCCCGCATGCCCACAGTTCTTTGCCAGTGTACAAATGCCGGGCTGTTCGCCTACCCAGTTGGCAAGGGTTGAGTCGAATAGCTGGATAAAATATTCGCCTACGTCATTTCGTACCCATTCATCGAATATGGTGCAGAGAAAGTTTCCCCATTGCTCGGGAGTAACCGAGAAGTCGGTTAGCGTTTCTTCAGCTCCTTCTTCTACCGAGGCAAGATAGCGTCCGTCGGCATGTCGGAAGATACGTTCCACAATCGGAGTAAACTGAATATACCGGCAACCTATTTCCTTAAAGAAATGATAAAAATCGAGCGGATAGTCGGCATTGAAATCGTTTACGACAGCCAGTGCATTCCATTCTACCTGATGTTTGTTCAGCAGATTGATTCCTTGCATGACCTTGACAAACGAAGGCTTTCCCTGTTTGTTTTTCCGGTATTCGTCGTGGAACTCCTGTGGCCCGTCGATGGAAACCCCTACCAGCCAGTGGTTATCGTGAAAAAAACGGCACCAGTCGTCGGTCAGTAAAGTACCATTTGTCTGGATGCAATTGTCTATGCTTCTGCCTCTGCCATATTTCTTTTGTAACATTATCACCTTTTTATAGAAATCGAGGGGACGCATCAAGGTTTCTCCGCCATGCCATGTAAAAAGAACCTGTGGCATGGTCTGACTCTCTATGTATTCTTTGATGAACTTTTCCAGCAGCTCGTCACTCATGATTTGCTTGGGAGTGTCCTGATAAAGTTTGGCCTTTTCCAGATAGTAGCAGTAGTGGCAGGCCAGATTGCATAGTGAACCGGCTGGCTTTGCCATGATATACATCGGGCGTGCAAACGGGGCGAATGTAGTCATAGTATGATGGTTTAGTGTGATGTTAGCTGAATGGTAATTATATGTGTGAAGATTATTCTAAAGTAATGCTTCGTACGTGTACTTGCTGGTGCAGGAAAATAGATGCAGCTTCCTGAAATTTTTCGACCGATTCGGTCGTGAGAAACTCGCAGCTTCCCCCTGCCGTACAGCGGGTCCTTATTTCGGGATGACGGCGAAGGTAATCTTTCAGGCTATGTGCTACGTATTCTCCCTGAGCAACGAGGCGAATATGTGGTGGAGTAAACTGACGTATCTTGTCCATCAGCAGGGGATAGTGTGTACAACCTAATATAATGGTATCTATTTCCGGATCTTGTTCCAGCAATTGGTTGATGTACTTACGTACAAAGTAGTCGGCTCCCGGCGAATTGAATTCGTTGTTTTCTACCAGTGGAACCCAGAGCGGGCATGCTACTCCGGTGAGTTGTACGTCGGGATACAGCTTCCGTACTTCCAGCGGATAGGACTGAGATTTTACTGTTCCAGCTGTAGCAAGAAGTCCGACGTGGCGTGTAACAGTCAGCTCGCCTATACATTCGGCTGTAGGACGAATTACTCCCAGTACTCGCCGGCTTGAGTCGATATGCGGCAAGTCGTTTTGCTGGATGCTTCTTAAGGCTTTTGCCGAAGCCGTATTGCAGGCCAAGATAACCAGCGGGCAGCCTAACTCGAACAGTTTACGTACGGCTTGCAGGGTGAATTCGTAAACGACTTCGAAAGAACGTGTGCCGTATGGGGTACGGGCATTATCTCCCAGATAGATATAATCGTACTGAGGCAGTAATTCACGGATCTTGTCGAGGATAGTCAGTCCTCCGTATCCAGAATCGAATACTCCGATAGGTCCAGTAGTGGAAAACATGGGGAAATTTGATTAAGAGGTGAAAAAAAGAATTGTCATTGACCTTATCCGTTTCTGGGATAAAGCCAATGACAACTTTATTTTTGTTACGTTGAAAACACGTTTTTACTGAGCAGGAGTTGCTGCCGGTGCTGCAGCCGGAACAGCTGTCAGGCTGATACCTAACTTCGTCTTGATGTCGTTTGTTACATCTTTCGACATTGTTTCGTTTACGTAAGGAATGTCAGTACGGTTCAGGTCGAATACATAAGTATAGCCACCTGCAGTACCAATAGCTTTTACAGCATCTTCCAGTTTCTTATAGATTGGTTCCATCATATCGCTGTAAGCTTTCTGCAGTTGCTGCTGTGCATCCTGCTGGAACTGCATACCTTTATCAGAAAGTTCCTGAAGTTCTTTCTGACGACGTTCCTGAATATTTTGTGGAAGAGTTTTCTGTTCTTGCTGATATTCGGCAAATTTCTTGTTGAACTCATCAGATGCACGTTTGATTTCGTCTTCATACTGTTTCTGCAATGCCTGAATGTCAGTTTGAGCTTTTGCATATTCCGGCATAACCGGGATGATGTCCATAGACTTGAAGTGTGCGAACTTCTGTGCAAATACACTCATCGGAGCGATGAGTAAAAGTAATAAAGCAATTTTTTTCAACATAATCTTATTTGTTTCTATTGTGTTATTAATTTATTTTTGGTTTTACATGTTGTTTATCTTAGACTTTGCAAAAGTATAAAATTAATTTGAATATCCTAATTTGGCAAGGACTTCGTTGCTTATGTCTATACGTGGAGAGGCAAAAATCATGCTTTGTGCCGATGCTCGGTCTATTACTGCATCATAGCTCTTTTGTGTTGCGATTTCCTTTATGGCATTGTATATCGCATCCTGAATAGGGTTGATTAGTTCCTGACGCTTTTTCATGCCTTCACCTTCAGGACCAAAGTATTTTTTGCGCAAGTCGGCTGCTTCTTTCTCCTTTGCAATGATGGCGTTTTCTCGTTCTGTCTTTTGGGTAGCCGACAGCGTAGAAGCACTTTTCTGATAATTATCATACAGTGTCTTGGCTTCTTGAGTCTTTGCTTCTATTTCACTTTGCCACTGTTTTGAAAGGTTCTCCATTTGCTGGTTTGCTTGTTCGTAGGCAGGAATCTGCTTCAAAATGTATTCCATGTCTACCAAGGCAAATCGTTGTGCTTGTGTGGCGATGCTGCACACGAGCAATGCTGCTAAAAAGATGACTTTTTTCATAAGCGATGTTTTTAATATAATGAAGAATGATAAATGAAAAATCTGTCAGCCAAGCCGGCCTCTTGTTTTCAATTTTCATTTCTCATTCTTCAGTTCTTCATTAATTGGTCTTTCTTTTTTAGAATTCTTGTCCGATGATGAAGTGGAACTGACTTCCGCTGTACTGAGTAGAACCATTGATCTTGTCGAAACCATAGGCCCAGTCAATACCCATCATACCAATCATCGGCAGGAAGATACGTACACCTACACCGGCAGAACGCTTCAACTGGAACGGATTGAACTTGCTTACATCGTTCCATGCATTACCAGCTTCTACAAATCCCAGTGCATAGATACTGGTTGAATTTTCCAGCATCAACGGGTAACGTAATTCGGCTCCTAAGCGGATGTAAGCATAACCTTCACTTCCGTACGGAGTCAGAGAACCGTTTTCGTAACCACGCAGTGCAATGGTTTCAGAAGCATAGTTGTAACTGTATCCTGTCATACCATCACCTCCTACGTAGAAGGTTTCAAACGGTGAACGTTTATATTTATTGAAGTGTCCCAAAATACCAAATTCGGTACGTGTCATAATAACCGGACATTTCTGGATATCCATCAGGGCTGTATAAGTTTTTGCTTTGAATTTCCATTTGTGGTATTCAATCCACTTATACATGCTGGCTGCTTCTTCGTAGTTGTCTTTTCCGTAAGTAGAATAATCTTTCTTACTGAACAGTGAGTAAGGCGGAGTAATCTGTAAAGAAGCGCTGAATTCTGAACCGTAACGCGGGAAGATCGGGTTATCGGTTGAATTACGAGATAATGTTAAATTCAAGCTTAAGCTGTTACAGTTACCGGTATTCATATACTGTCCGTTGTTCAGCATGATGTACAAATAACTCCAGTCTTTCAACATGAATCGCTGATATGACAATTCGGCTGTTAACGTGAAGTAGTCATCCGGCCAGCGAAGACGTTTACCCCAACCTAATGAAAGTCCGAACATCTTGATTGACTTGTCCGGGTCGTAGTAAGACTCGTAGTTATCATAATAACCACCATAGTAGTTTCCGTAACCGCTCAGATAGTTGTAATAGTTGTTCATGTAAGCAGAGTTATAATACTGACTGCTGACATCGGTCTGTACAGAGTAGAATGCTGATACAGATAATGAATTCGGACGTTTGCCTCCGAACCATGGGTCAAGGAATGAAATACTATACGACTGGTAGTACTGACCGTTGGTCTGACCACTGATGGTTAATGTCTGACCATCACCTTGTGGCAGGAAACCACGGAAATTATCGTTTTTGCGGAAGAGGTTAGCAAACGAGAAGTTGGTAAATTTCAAGCTCAACTTACCGATGATACCTGTTTGTCCCCAACCGGCAGAAAACTCTACCTGGTCGTTCGCTTTAGATTCCAGTCCCCAGTTGATATCAACTGTTCCATTTTCGTAGTTGGGCTGTACATCCGGTTTGATATTTTCTGGGTTGAAATGTCCCATCTGTGCAATTTCACGATAGGAACGTTCCAGTGCTTCTTTACTGAATAAGTCGCCCGGACGAGTACGGAGCTCACGACGAACTACGTTTTCATACAAGCGGTCATTACCATTGATGCGTACATGACTAATACTTGCCTGTGGACCCTCGACGATACGCATTTCCAAATCGATAGAGTCGCCGTCGATATTAACTTCTACAGGGTCGAGGTGATAGAATACATAACCTCGGTTATAATAGTTGTTACCGATAGCATCTTCATCGTTACTGATACGGTCATTCAAAAGTTTCTGGTTGTATACATCACCTCGCTTCATGCGTAACTGTTCGTTCAGCAGGTCGGAAGGATATACCGTATTACCTACCCATGTAATATCTCTCAGGTAATACTTGTTACCTTCGTATATTTTCATGTATACATCTACGGTCTTTTCATCGTATGGAGAAACACTATCTAATTCGATGATAGCATCACGATATCCCAACTCATTATATTTATCGATAATCTTCTGTTTATCTTCTTCATATCTTTCGTTGATAAACTTCTTGGCTCGGAACAAGTTAATCAGTTTACCTTTTTCGTTGGTCTTCTTCATGACACGCTTCAACTTCTTGTCACTCAGTACACTGTTACCATCAATCGTAATTTTGTGAACTTTTACCTTGTCCTTTTTGTCGATGTTTACGTCTACATATACTTGTTCTTTGTTTGCAGGATCTTCACGTTCTACGATATTGATTTCAGCATTCTTGAATCCTTTGTCGTCAAAGTGTCTTTTGATAATAATCTTTGCACGGTCTATCAGGTTAGGAGTAATCTGACTGCCTTTAGCCATACCCAGCTTTGCCTGCAAATCTTCGCGTTCACTCTTCTTTACTCCATTGAAGCGGATATCAGTGATACGTGGACGTAATGACAGATGGATGAACAAATAAATTTTGTTACCTTCTATTTTCTCTGCTGTGATTTTGACATCAGAAAACAGTCCATGACGCCAATAGCGCTTGATTGCACTTGTAATATCATCACCCGGTACAGTAATTGTCTGACCTACTGCCAGTCCTGATATACCAATCAAGACATAGTCTTCATAGTTCTCAATATCTGTAACCTTGATATCGGCTATTTCATACTTTTTGGGAGTGCCATTGTATAAAATTACCGGCTGGTCATTTTCTGTATTGTTGTTTTCTTGTGCATGTGCCGTTGAAAAACTGAATACACAAGCCAGAGTCAATAGAATGAGGTAAAAACAGTATCGCATTTCTTATTTCAATATTTGTTCACTTGTTTTGCCGAATCGGCGTTCTCTTCGTTGATAATCACAGATCGCTTTACATAGCTCTTCTTCCTTAAAGTCGGGCCAAAATGTATCGCAAAAATAAAGTTCGGAATAAGCACATTGCCATAACAGGTAATTGCTCAAGCGTATTTCGCCTCCCGTTCGTATCAGTAAATCCGGATCGGGCATGAAATTAGTCGCCAGATACTGGTCGATGGTGTGGTCGGTTATAGTGTCTATATCCAGTTCACCATTGGCAACTTTGCCGGCAATTTGCTTGACAGCCTGGGTTATTTCCCATTTGGAAGAATAACTCAAAGCCAGAACCAGACACATGCCTGTATTTTTTGAAGTACGTTCTATGCATTGATTCAGCCGCTTTAATACGTCGGCAGGTAGTTTTTCAGTTTCTCCGATGATTCGGAAACTGATATTGTTTTTCATAAATGTTTCTTCCTCGATGGAATCCATCAGGAGGCTCATCAAAGCTGCAACTTCATCTGCAGGGCGGTTCCAGTTTTCGGTAGAAAAGGTATAGAGAGTTAAATATTTTACTCCTAAGCGTGCCGCTTCTTCTGCAATGACATGAACTGTTTCCGCACCCGCTTGATGGCCAAACGAGCGGGCTTGTCCCCGTTGCTTAGCCCATCGTCCGTTGCCATCCATGATGATAGCAATGTGGGCGGGTATTCGTGTCTTGTCCACTTGGTCTTTATATAGCATAGCTTTTGAATTTAGATTTATTCCCATTTAGGAAGGAAGCCAAAATGATTTACACGACCTCTGCTCATATAGCCATCGTTCCAGATGATCCAGATAAAGTTGTTCTGGTCTACTACACATGAGTAGCTTCCTTCACCTTTGCTTTTTCCTCTATTATACAAGTCGACGAACGATGTACCTTCTGTAGCAAATGTCATATCTTCCTTTACAGGCTCCCATGTCAGTCCGTTATCTGTAGAATAGAATAATGCGCTAAATGGTGATTTATAATCGGTATAATCTTTACTTGTGATTTCACCACCGAATACATATAAATTCTTGTTATAATAAATGATAGATGGATCTACGATATTCGGACATCTGAATGTGTCTGCTTGTTCGTAGTTGTATGTACTCCACATCCTATCGTTTGTCATTCGTGTGGAAACGAAGCCGGAACCGTCTGCTTTGTCTGGATTATATCCCATAAGGACAGCACGGGTTAAGCTGCTATTATAAGATACAGGCAGGTTGGCAGAGAGGATTTTTTGTCCTTTGTCGGGAAAATCGGTAAGATTGAAATTCTCTGCAGTTCCTGTATTATTTTGTACATCGTATATGAATGATTCATTGTTGGCAGTACGGGCATAAAGTGAATTGTCTATACTTGCTAAAAGTTGGTCGAGGCCTACCGTTGTGTTGTGAGATTCATATCCACTTTCTGTCAGTTTATACAATGTCTGATTAGCAAGGAAGTAAATATTTCCCTGGCATAATGTAGCCGAATAAGTATCAGTTTGCTGCGGTAATTCGATGGCAGTCCATGTACTTCCCGGGTTGCCGTTTGATACAGTGGTATATTCGGCAACAGCTTTTCCTGCTGATGTTTTTCCGAATACATATATCTTATTATTTGTATAAATGGCTTTTTGTTTAATTAACGAGCCTGAAGTAAATTCACTGCCCATTGGCTCTTTGCTCCATTGTAATGAGTCTGGCTCCTGTTTGTGTACGTTGATTTTTACATGATAGGCTCTTCCTTTAACTCCGCTGTAAGCCCAAACTGTGAAAGCCAATCCTTCAGCAGGAGCAACTGCGAAGTTGATAGAATCGGTTGAAGTCCAAAGTGTATCGTGCGGCTCTGCTCCTTCCGAATCAATCTTACCATATAAAATATAGTTTGTGTCAGCAGTGAGATTCGTTATTACCCTTGATATATCTGTTCCTACCGGGAGAGAGTCTTTGTTCTCTATCGTTCTCATTGTCTGATCGATAGTAAACGGATAATTCGCCATGGAAATAGTATCGGTATACGTAGAATCTTCTCCTTTAGAATCTTTTCCTACTCGTTTAACGTGTAACGTTCCGAGTGAAAATGATGTAATACTGGTTTCCGAACTATAAGTAACTTGCTCAATATCACTGTCAAGACAAGAAGTCATAGTCGACATTGCTGTCAATAAACTAACCAGTAGTATAGGTAAAAACTTTATTTTCATTTATAAAATGGTCTTTGATTACAAGTTGCAAAAGTAGAAAGTTTTTTTTCGAATAGGAACTTTTATGTCAAGTTTTATATAAAATTATGGATAAGCGTAACTTTTTTATCTACGAACTGGCATATTTTTTTGCTTATCTCTCATAATGAGTTACTGTAACACCATCACGTAACAGAAAGTCTTTCTTATATCCATTGGGTATGACAGGGCTTTTTATGCCATCTCCGAGGATTTTGACAGCGTGTTCTACGTAAATTTCATCCCAAAGTTCTTCGTCTATGAAAGATTGTAACAGTTGGCTGCCTCCTTCTACAAGTAATGCTTGCAACTTGTTTTCGTAAAGCTTTTGTAGTATTTGCGGAAGGATACTCTGGCTAAAGTCCAGTTTAAAATAAGTAACTTGTGGTGTAGAGGCTTTGTCGAGGGCTGTAAATACCCATGTCGGTGTACTTCCGTCGAAGAGTTTCAGTGATGCAGGAAGAGTAAGCTCCTTGTCTATTACCAGACGAACCGGATTTTTTCCATACCAGTTGCGTGTTGTTAGTGAAGGGTTATCCAATAATGCAGTTTTTCGGCCTACCAGAATTGCATGATGTTCTGCCCGCTGTTTGTGTACATACATCGATGTGATGGGGGTAGACAGGACAACAGGCTGGCCTTCTTTTCGGTTTATATCAATGAAACCATCTGTCGACTCGGCCCATTTTAAGGTAATGTATGGACGTTGTTGGGTGTTGAATGTTATGAAGCGTTTGATCAACTTACGGCATTCATCTTCCAGTATCCCTACTTTTACGTCGATTCCTGCATCTTTTAACTTTTGGATGCCTCTGCCTGAGACAAGCGAAAAGGGATCGACGCATCCCACTACTACACGAGGAATTCCTTTTCTTATAATTAAATCGGCGCAGGGTGGTGTCTTCCCATAGTGAGAACACGGTTCGAGACTGACATAAATGGTTGATTCCCGGAGCAGACTTTCGTCTTTTACCGAACGAATGGCATTAACTTCGGCATGCCCTTCTCCACAGCGTGCATGATAACCTTCGCCGATAATGCGGTCGTTATGAACAATTACAGCTCCTACCATGGGATTAGGGGCAGCATTACACATCCCGTTGCGTGCCAGTTGAATGCAACGCCGGATATATTTTTCGTCTTTTGTCATAGTCCGTTTCTTTTTTTATTCTTACATTTGTACCTATGCATCCTACATATACTTATATCAAGCAATCGCTCGCAGGCATATATTCCGATTCGGAAGCATCGGCATTGGCAAAGTGGATATTGACAGATGTGTTCTGTCTTTCCACAATAGACCTCTATGCGGGCAAAGATATGAATTTTTCTACGAAAGAGTGTGCCAAGCTGGAAGATATTCTCTCTCGCCTTAAAAGGTATGAACCATTACAATATATATTAGGTAAAACTACTTTTTGTGGCTTGTCTTTTGAGGTCGCTCCTGGTGTATTGATACCTCGCCCGGAAACGGAGGAGCTGGTAGACTGGATTGTGTCAGATTATGCGGATGAATCAGCAGTTCGGATACTTGATGTAGGAACAGGCAGTGGATGTATTCCTGTTGCACTGGCTAAACGTTTGACTAATAGTAGAGTGACATCATGGGATGTGTCGTCTGAAGCCTTGGCGATAGCAGAGCGGAATAAACGTTTGAATGGAGCTGAAGTAACATTGGCTCAAGTTGATATACTCAGCACTACGCTTCCTGAAATTTATACTGACATTTTGGTTAGTAATCCACCTTATATTACAGAAAAAGAACGGAGCGATATGGAACGTAACGTCTTGGACTGGGAACCTGAGCTGGCATTGTTTGTTCCAGATAACGATCCTTTGCTGTTTTATAGAAGAATAGCGGAAGTGGGATGCAATATTTTATCTTCGAAAGGTGTATTATATTACGAAATAAACCGAGCTTATGGTAGAGAAACAGTTGAGCTATTGCAGCAGATGGGATATAAATCTGTCGAATTGCGGAAGGACCAGTATGGTAATGATCGTATGATAAAAGCATCCAGACCATGAAAGAATATACAGAAGATGAGTTGAAATATAAGGCTGAAGCATATTGTTCTACTACAGAACATTGTCCTGCTGAAGTAATGGCTAAGCTTATTCAATGGGGAGCTGATGGAGAAATGTCGGAGCGCATATTGGCGCATTTACAAAAAGAGCGCTATGTAGATTCAGTTCGTTTTTGTCGAGCTTTCGTGCGCGACAAATACCGTTTCGCGCGCTGGGGAAGAGTAAAAATTGTTCAGGCATTACGTATGAAACACTTGTCTTCAGAAGAGATTGAAGCTGGAGTGGCTGAAATTGATGAGGAAGAATATGCAAAAGGCCTACGCGATTTGTTGCGTCAGAAAAGTAAGTCGGTCTCGGGGAAAAATGAATATGAGCGTAATACCAAGCTGATTCGTTTTGCAGTCGGTAGAGGATTTACGATGGGTGAAGTGTTACGTTACGTAAAGCAGATAGATCCCGATGAGTTTATGGACTGACATACGAGATTTTTTCTTTCCACGTTTGTGCTTGTCGTGTGGAAGAAAACTGTTAGTGGGAGAAGAAGGACTTTGCATATCCTGCTTTTCGTCATTGCCTTATACTAATTTAGGTAATACCCCCGGTAATGAAATGGAAAAATGTTTTTGGGGACGCTTTCCTATTGTTCGTGCCTCTTCACTCTTTTATTACGCCAAAGGAGGAGATGTAGCTTTGATTCTGTATGCTATGAAGTATCATGGACGTAAAACTCTTTGTTGCAAGATGGGAGAGTTGATGGCAGGTGAGCTGCTTGCTTCCGGCTTTTTTGAAGGAGTGGATTGTTTGCTGCCTGTTCCATTGTATCGTGCTCGTTTACGTCAACGTGGATATAATCAGAGCGAGCTTCTTGCCAGTGGAATATCAAAGGTTACAGGTATACCTCTTGTTACGGATGCAATAATCCGTTCACGTAATAATGCTACACAAACCCATAAAAGCGGATATGCGCGTTGGAAGAATGTAGAAGGTTTGTTTCAGGCAACTGTAACAGCATCTTGTTTAGAGGGAAAGCATGTTTTATTAGTAGATGATGTGCTGACGACAGGTGCTACGTTGATAGCCTGTGCTGATGCTTTATTTGAACTGAAAAATATAAGAATAAGTGTGCTAACTTTGGCATGGGCAAGATAAATAATATGCTTTCTTTAACTAAAAAATGTACACATATATTTCATATTCACGTAGGATTTACATAATTTTGCACCAACGTTTATCAGATATATTAAGGTTATGAAAGCTTTGGAAAGATTATTTGCAGAGAAATTATTAAAAGTAAAAGCCGTAAAGATTCAGCCAGCTAACCCGTTTACTTGGGCTTCAGGTTGGAAATCGCCTATTTATTGTGACAACCGTAAGACATTGTCTTATCCTACTTTGCGTAATTTTGTAAAGTTGGAATTGTGTCGCGTAATTCTTGAAAAGTTTGGTGAGGTAGATGCTATTGCCGGTGTTGCAACAGGAGCAATTGCTCAGGGTGCTTTGGTGGCAGAAGAGTTGAACCTTCCGTTTGTATATGTACGTTCAAGCCCTAAAGATCATGGATTGGAAAATCTGATTGAAGGTGAGCTTCGTCCAGGTATGAAAGTGGTTGTTGTAGAAGATTTGATTTCTACAGGTGGAAGTAGTTTGAAGGCAGTTGATGCTATCCGTCGTAATGGATGCGAAGTTATCGGTATGGTTGCTTCTTTCACTTATGGATTCGATGTTTCAGTAGAAGCTTTCAAAGAAGCAAAGGTAGAATTGGTAACACTGACCAATTACAATGCTGTTTTGGATGCAGCTTTGAAAACTGATTATATCGACGAACAGGATATTCCGGTTCTTCAGGCTTGGAGAAAAGACCCTGCACATTGGACAGGAAAATAATTCAACGTTAAATATATTGGAGCACGGATTACACGGAGTGCACGGTTTCTCAGCAAATCGTGTTATCCATGCAATCCGTGTTCTTTTTTATGTAAAAACAGCTTATGGTACAATTTGAAAGCACTGTAAAGCATGTTCCTTATAGCCAGGAACGAGTATATACTAAGTTGTCCGACCTGAGTAACTTGGAATCAGTACGTGAACGTCTGGACATGATGAAGGAAAAATTGCAAGGAAAGGTGGAAGATTTGTCTTTCGATCGAGATTCTTTGACCGTGAAGGTACAAGGAATCAGCCTGACTTTGCGTATCATCGAGCGTGAACCGATGAAGTGTGTCAAATTCGAGGGAGATAAGACTCCTGTTCCTTTGAATTTGTGGATACAGATACTTCCGGTTACAGAAGAAGAGGCTAAGATGAAAGTTACTATTCGTGCCGAAGTAAACATGTTTATGAAGGCGATGATTTCGAAACCGCTTCAGGAAGGAGTTGAGAAACTGGCTGATATGCTGGCTATGATACCGTATTAATATTAATCAATAAAAACTATGGCTCAGAAACTTTGGGAAAAGAGTGTTCAGGTAAACGAGGAAATAGACCGCTTTACCGTTGGGAGAGATCGTGAACTGGATCTTTATCTGGCAAAACACGATGTATTGGGTTCGATGGCTCATATCACGATGCTGGAGAGTATCGGGCTGTTGACTGCTGATGAATTACAAGTCTTGCTGAATGAATTGAAAAATATTTATGCATCTGCCGAACGCGGAGAGTTTATTATTGAGGATGGTATAGAAGATGTGCATTCTCAGGTAGAGCTGATGTTGACGCGTAAACTGGGAGATATCGGTAAAAAAATACATAGCGGACGTTCTCGAAATGATCAGGTGCTGGTTGATTTGAAACTTTTCACTCGTGAGCAGCTTAAGCAGATAGTTGAAGCTGTAGCAGACTTGTTTCATGTGCTGATTTCCCAAAGTAATAAATATAAGGATGTCTTGATGCCTGGGTATACTCATTTGCAGATAGCTATGCCTTCCTCATTTGGTTTGTGGTTTGGGGCATATGCCGAGAGTCTGGTTGATGATATGATGTTCCTTCAGGCTGCATATAAGATGTGTAATCGCAATCCTCTGGGCTCAGCCGCTGGCTATGGTTCTTCATTTCCCCTCGATCGTGAAATGACAACTCGTTTGTTGGGATTTGACTCAATGAACTATAATGTGGTTTATGCTCAGATGGGGCGTGGAAAGATGGAGCGTAATGTAGCTTTTGCTTTGGCTTCTGTTGCGGGGACTGTTTCTAAGATGGCTTTCGATGCTTGTATGTTCAGTTGTCAGAACTTTGGTTTTGTGAAGCTTCCGGACGAATGTACTACGGGCTCCAGTATCATGCCGCATAAGAAAAATCCTGATGTATTCGAATTGACTCGTGCAAAATGCAATAAATTACAATCACTTCCTCAGCAGATTATGATGATAATGAACAATTTGCCGTCAGGATATTTCCGCGATTTGCAAATTATTAAAGAAGTATTTCTGCCTGCATTCGATGAGTTGAAGGACTGCTTGCGCATGTCTGCTTATATCATGGATAAAATTAAGGTAAACGAACATATATTGGATGATGATAAATACATCTATATGTTTAGTGTAGAGGAAGTGAATCGTCTGGCAGCAGAGGGTATGCCTTTCCGCGATGCTTATAAGAAAGTAGGGCTGGATATTGAAGCCGGCAACTTTACACATAGCAAAGAAGTACATCATACTCACGCCGGAAGCATTGGCAATTTGTGTAATGATAAGATTACCGAGTTGATGGAAAAAGTTTTGAAAGACTTTAATTTTGTAGCTGTTGAGCAGGCAGAAAAGCAACTTTTAGGTCGTTAAAAAAGTTTTTTTGATAAGAAAACGGGAGAAATGTTTGGAGCTTATTATAAAACTCCCTACATTTGCACCCGTAAACGCGGAAATAGCTCAGTTGGTAGAGCATAACCTTGCCAAGGTTAGGGTCGCGAGTTCGAGTCTCGTTTTCCGCTCTTTTTTTGAAAGGCTGCTCGAATGGTGGAATCGGTAGACACGAGGGACTTAAAATCCCTTGGCCATTGCGGCTGTGCGGGTTCAAGTCCCGCTTCGAGTACGATAAACGCTAACTGCTTGATGATGAGTAGTTGGCGTTTTTCTTTTATCTTTTGACCTGATGCTTTTGGCGTTGTTATTATGATGTTATTACCTTTGGAGAAACTATCTTTCTCATGATCGGATAAATCAGAATCTGTATTAAAACGCATTTGGGTAATCAGGCTTTGGCGTTCCTCATAGCTTAAAATAGATGTACCCTACTTCTCTTTAGCTGTTTCATGCATGGTAGTCGTCAAAGATGGTGAAAGAATTAATGCCCTATCAAGTGATAGCCACAAGCTTTGCGGCTATCACTTGATAGGGCATTGCATTAGGGATATTCAGTAAATGTCCCCAAAAATAAAATGGCATATGAAGTGATTATGG